>Ga0209048_10002270_pt1 | contig 19223 bp, 18 predicted proteins | sample FrelakmetCRP12CR_FD_187146 | JGI IMG/M metagenome (GOLD analysis project Ga0209048, IMG submission 187146) | Freshwater lake sediment microbial communities from the University of Notre Dame, USA, for methane emissions studies - CRP12 CR (SPAdes)... | ecosystem: Environmental > Aquatic >... | reverse complement strand
CGATAGCCTTTTCCGCCGCTTTAGTACTGAACTTACTTGGTGGCGTATTCTCATCCCAGAATCGACGCTCACGAATGCCAGTCATCATCTCCAGGCGCCCATAATTGCGGTTCACCTTCTCATAGACTGGGGCTAGTCTCTCTTCCAAGCTAAGAGAGGTGACAATCGTCTCTGGTAATTCGTACCCGAATGCCTCTATACAGACCTTTTTATACAACATCTCAATTCATCCTATCGAAAGCTCTCTCACGCAACTAAACCGCATAATGGAATCACAAGCAGAAAGCGCGGAGCTTTCTATTTCCACCGCAGCTCACAATAAGGTGGCTGGCATGCCACAACTCAAAAGCTGCATCGGCAACAATTGTATCAACCCCCAGGGGGGGTATCCTTGCCTTCTTTCATTAGCAATGTCGGGATGCTGAACTTAATTTTGAGATTTGACCACTTCTCAGCGGACTCAGCAGGTATTATCCTGTCCGGAATATACTTCGCCACTCCAGCAATGACCGTGGAAACCTTTCTCGAATTCGCCACAGTGTCTGGCACATATTCATCTGCTACAGCAAGAAGAGAAGCTCGCACGTTCACAGAAATATATTTTTCTATCTTTTCAATAATGGCATTGATCGTCTTAGGCGAAGCCCTTTTATCTAGTGCATTCATAAAAAGAAGCAGCAGCCTATCCGGTACATATTTCTCAACTGCCTTTACCTCAAGGGAGATTACTTTCTCGGAGACAAATTTAGCTGGCGGTTGCAAGATAGACCTTTTTGCCTTTGACGGCATTTCTATACCTCCCGCGCTAATTTGGCCCATCTTAATACTTATAATAACCCCTTATATACTCATAAATATCACACTTTAAGACATGTTTGTCAAGAGCAGATAGCTTAACTACCATTAACTTTACCTACATTCATGGTGTTGCATTGCACTATTTGAACAAACTACCTAACCGCTATCCACATATCTTTCGTAATAAGACTTCACCTGGTGCACAAAAGCCTCGATCCTTGTTTTCTCGTTGGTTGGTTTCAATCCCTCATATATCATGGTAATCATGGGTATCTGGTTGTGATCTCTCTGTATCTTTTTGTATATAGCAGTTGCTAAAGTACCATAGAGACAGTTAAGGACAATGAGGTTAGCTATGCCACTGCAACCTCCCCTTGCATAGTTCTTCGCTTTAGATAAGTTTACGGTTACCACAGGGTCTATCGACTCAGTAGCATAAGGAGCCGCAGCTTCTATCCTATCCGCCACCTTGGGAACCTTACAATCCTCATAGAGACCGTCTCCGAGCATCCTCTCAATTCTCCCTTTCCAGCCCATGAACCACAATCTTCTAATATAGTAATAGGAGGCGGCAAGATATTCTCCCCTGGACAAGTGAATGCTAGGATATGCCTCATTGAAATACACCAGGTAATCCGTCGTGCTCGGTCCGTACCTCACTTCTGCCCCCATTGACTCCAGCACTCTAATTATGTCATTATTGGCCCACGAGTTCATGCAGCTATAAAACTCGCCCACAATTCCTATAACTGGCCTGCTCTCCTTCTTTACAGGGATTGCATCCATGGCAGCTATCGACTTTTTCAGAGCCTTATCAAAGTCACCCTTGATAATGCCAGCGGATATGTCCTGTATTGCCTTTTCGTAAACCCTCTCACTTTCGCCCTTATTTATTTCATAGGGGCGGGTGTGAAGCAGCTTCTTTAATAAGACATCCGTAGCCAGCCAGCCTTTCCAGATAGCCTTGGCCCAGTTAATTCCAAACATTCGACTTGCATCATCGTGACGGATGGAGGTAATAGGAGCAATTACAGGCACATGGCTCAAACCTAATCTCTTAAGAACCAGTTTCTGGGATAAGCCATATTGGCTCATACGGCAGGAGCCATCGAAGTTCAGCGTCACAAATGCTGACCTATCAGGATCAAAGTCAGCAGACTGCGCCTTCTTGACCAGATCCCCTGTAGTAACCAGATAAGGGTGACATTCCCGGGCAGAAGCATATTTTCTACCCAGCTCTTCGGATTGTTCGTCAGGCATCGGTAACACTCTAGCGTCTATGCCTACCGATTGGAAGGCAGCGGCCCAGATATTAGAGTGTCCGGAAGCATTATAAATATAAAGTGTCCTCTCCAACTCCTTTATTCTCTTCGAAGGCTTGAAGATACTTATAACCCCACGAGAGCCCACCACACTCAAATCTTCGATAGCCTTTTCAGGTTCTTTGACTCTCGGTCTATTAATGTTATCAAGGAAAGCCTCGATCCTGGTTACCATTCCCGCATCGCCGCTATGTTCATCCACCTCAAGAGCCAGATACGGATCTTCACCCATTGTATCCTCAAGATACTTGGCAAAAAAGGCATCGGGGCCGCAGCCATAATTGGTGACCATTATGGGATTTAGATTTTTACTGGCCTTTGCCATCAGCGCCGATCTCAAAAGATTCTGTTCGTTCTTCCAAACCAAGTTTGAATAGTAAGGAGGTAACTCTACAGTACCCAAAGGCAGCAGGTCATAAGGTATGGCTATTACCCCCAACTTTCGCAACTTTTTAGAGATATTTAGATTCAACGCCGTATCATGAACGTTATAAGGTTTGCCTATCACCACTATTGCCTGATTATCTTCCCTAAGGCTATCCAGTATTTCTTGTCCTCTCTTCAGCCGCATCCTTTCAAACTCTTCCTGTGATTTAAGCGCCACTTTTATAGCTGAGGCGATATCATTTTTCGCCTTACCGAACCCTTTTCCTATCTCCATCATCTGCGTCTCTAGATTTCTCTTTTCTTTTTCCATAAATAGGGTAGGGCTCATGATTTTGACCCTGTTTTCGAAGGCGGCTTTCAGAATGAATGGGATAGCCTGAATATAGGGGCAGTTGTAGCTTCTGTTTACATCATCCCTATCCTTCTCAAGATCGATTACGCAGGGCAGGAATATACAGTCGACACTTTTCTCCATGAGATTGACCATATGACCATAAGCAACCTTCACCGGGTAGCATGTTTCGGCTAAGACTTCTTGAAGTCCTCCATGAATGAGTCTACTATTAGTCTTGTCAGAGAGCACCACCTTAATCCTGAGTTCCCTAAAAAATGTTGCCCAGAGCGGAAATTGCTCGAAAAACATAAGTATCCTGGGAATCCCGATCACTGGAGAACCCGTGTCAAACTCATTCTCCTTATAATAGCGCATAAACATCTCTTCTCGCTCTTTGAAAAGATCGGGCAGATCCTTAGCAGGACCCTCTCCCCGTTGAATGTCGTATCTATCGCAGATGCCGCCGTAGAACGATTCCTTTTTACTCCCTATCAATACCCTCTTTACATCACAGTGATTTGGACAATGTTGACACTCAAATGTCTTGACTTGATAGGTTCTATTCCGTAGATCAAAGCCTGCGAAATTGCTACTCTGCCGGTTTCCATTTCCTCTTTCACGCGCAATCAGGGCAGCGCCTATAGCACCGGTCACATTGTGGTGCTCGGGTATAGTAATTTGTTTACCCAGAATGTTTTCAAACGCAGCAGCCACGCTCTTATTCGATGCTACGCCACCCTGAAAATATATCCTCTTGCCAATCTTCTTATTTCCTACAACCTTCTCTATGTAATTATTGGCTACCGAATACGAAAGGCCAGCGACGAGGTCGACCTTGGGCAAGCCCACCTGCTGATGATGTATTAAATCAGACTCCATAAAAACTGTGCAGCGTGTGCCCAAATCAGCGGGTTTCTTCGAATTGAAAGCGAGTCCGCTAAATTCATCAATTCTTATACCCAATCTGGCCGCCTGTTCTTGAAGGAAGGAGCCGGTCCCCGCAGCGCAGACTTTGTTCATCTCAAAATCTACCACTGCCCCGTTCTTTAAGCGGATGAATTTCGAATCCTGGCCCCCGATCTCAAATATCGTATCAACAGTGTCGTCAATTTCTATAGTAGCTCTGGCCTGAGCCGTAATCTCATTGATTACCACATCAGCCCCCACGAAATCGCCCACGAAATAGCGGCCGCTGCCGGTAACCCCTACCCCTTGAACATCCACAAGGCCTTCCATATCTTTCGCTATATCTACAAGGCCCTTCTTGACTGACTCGATCGGCTCACCCTCGGTCATCAGGTATCTCTTGCGCAGCAGCCTCTTATCCTTATCCAGGATGACTATGTTAGTGCTCGCCGCACCTACGTCGATTCCCAGATATACCTTTTCCTTCTGTCTTTCAGGGCTTTGCGTATCATCAGGGCTGGGCTTAAGGCCGTTACCTCCCCAGACCAATCTCTTCAAAAAGCCTTGCTTCGACTCGCTGGCTTCCTTCGCTATGTACTGCCTCAAATCATCTATCGCTTTGCGGAGTTCAAGAGGAGCATCAACACCCTTTTCCAAAGCCATGATTGCCGAGCCAAGAGCGCCCATGACGAGGAAATGCTCGGGGATAATCAATTCCCCCGGCTGCAGGCCCAGCAAGTCCTCAAAGGCTTTGACCACACCCTTGTTTGCTGCCACGCCACCTTGAAATGATATGGGTTTGTTGAATTTTCTGCCTTTGCCCAGGTTACTTATATAGTTCCTCGCCAAGGCGTAGCAGAGCCCGGCCACTATATCCTCTTTGGGGGTGCCCTCCTGCTGCAAATGAACCATATCCGATTTGGCAAAGACGCTGCATCGGCCAGCGACATTCGCCGGCCTTGTAGATTTCACGGCCAGAGCGCCGAACTCTTTATCGATAGAAATCCCCAGACGATACGCCTGCTGGTCGAGGAAGGAGCCTGTGCCTGCGGCACATATCTCATTGAGAGCGTGGTCGATAATGACCGGCTTTCCCTTCTTCTCATCGAAATCCAGGAAAATCAGCTTCGAATCCTGTCCCCCGATCTCGATAACCGTCCTGACCTCTGGATGGTAATGAGTAACAGCCCTCGCCTGCGTTATAATCTCGTTTTCTTTATCTACATGCAGGATATCGGCAACCAGGTCGCGTCCGCTCCCTGTACCCACTACGCCGCTCACCCGGGGGAAATCTCCAGCAAGCCTATTGAGAGCATCGAGTAATACCGGGACAGGCTGCCCCTTAGTACGTTCGTACACGCTGGCAAGCAGGCGCACTTCTTCGTCGATTATAGCTATGTTGAGGCTAACCGACCCAATGTCTATTCCCATGTAGAGTTTGACTCGGTCTGCCATTTTCTCCCCTCTAAACTAACCCCTTGCCAGCTATGCCCCTACTCACCATCGCCATGCACGTAACTGAAGTAAGCGCCCATCGCTTCTAGAGACTCAGCAGGAATCGGGGTAGGCCTGCCAATGCTCAAAACGCAGATGTATATTTTCGCCGTCTTCTCCAGCATCTCGCAGTTCGTAAAGGCTTCCCGCAGGTCCTTCCCCACACAAACCGCGCCGTGGTTTGCCAACAAAACGGCATTTCTAGGTCCCAGAGCAGTCAGCGCATTCTTCACTAGTTCGCCGCTGCCGGAGAGAGCATATTCGGCTACCTTTATCACCCCACCGAGATAGGTAACCTGATCATCAACGATAGGAGGTATCTCCATGCCGGCAACCGCAAAGACACTGCTGAAAACAGGGTGGCTATGAATGACAGCGTTCACCTTTTTGCGCGCTTTATAGACCCCTATGTGCAGCATTGTCTCGACAGAAGGGCTGAACTCCCCCTCAACTCGCTGTCCATCGAAGTCGACCACTGCTATATCGTCCACGCCGATTGTGTCATAATAGCGGCTGGTGGGAGTAATAGCCATCAATTCGCGTCCACCGGGCTCTTTAAGGCGCACGCTCACGTTTCCCGCCGTGCCCACCACAAAGCCTTTTTCGGACATTCGCTTGGCGGCCTCGAGCACCGCCTTCTTATCTGAACTCCACTTGCTCATCCAATCTCCTCACTGAAGCCTTCTATCTACCTGTTGTGAGTGGGAAGGCTAGATTCATTTTCGAAAGGGAACTCCGTCAGGCTCAGCGCCTGCTGAACCTCGCAGGGAGAAAAGGCCAATCTCAGCAAGCACGAAAACGAGTTAAGAGGAATGCTTTCATCTTACTTCAGTAGAGACTACATTATACCACAGATTCGCATCATCGTAAACCTGGAATCTGCGCCGGATAGATATGTTTAGGGGCGTCCTTCTCTGGAAGGACGCCCCTAATGAAGATGCAGAATCTGAACTTCCTTTTTCAACGCGAGCGAGTCGGCACCGCGAACCCGTTTTCCGCAATCACCTGCTTGTACCAGAGCGCGCTAGCCTTGAGAATACGCTGCTGGCTCTCATAATCCACCCAGACGATGCCAAAGCGCTGCGCGTAACCGAAGCTCCATTCGAAGTTGTCCATCAGCGACCAGACGAAATAGCCAGCCAAGGGCACACCACATTCAATGGCTCGATGGGCAGCCACAAAATGGTCACGCAGATAGCGCACCCGCCTTTGATCCCGCACACGTCCCTTCCCATCAGGGCCGTCGGAATAGCTCGCACCATTCTCTGTGACGTATATCTTGCCCGGTAGGTACTCAAAATACAACTGGCTCAGCAGGTGGCGGAGACCATCCGGATAGACCATCATGCCGATATCGGTGTACTCGTATTCGGGCCCATTGTAGAGAAGAGTCAGAGGCTCGTTCTCGTTTTCGGGGGTGACCTCGTTGCGCAGTATCACCGGGGAGTAATAGTTAACGCCCAGGAAATCTGTATGGGCGGCGATGGCTTCCAAATCGCCTGGCTTGACGAAACTCAGACCGTCCGCTGGCAGATGACCGGCCTCAATGTGCTCGGCCACTATATCAGCGGGATAGTGGCGACCATAGAGTGGATCGAGAAACCAGCGATTGAAGTAGCCATCACACTTACGAAAAACAGGGAGGACGGCAGTGTTCGAGGGGCCGGGCACAAGCGGAAACAGAACGAGAGTAATGCCAACCTCAGCGTCAGGGCTGTTGCGACGCAGCACCGGCACAGCCCAACCGTGGGAGAGCAGCAGATGGTGGCTGACCTTAAGCGCAGTAGGGTAATCTCTCTGTCCGGGCGCATGCATGCCGATTTGATAGCCCATCACTGTTGTCGCCCAGGGCTCGTTGTGAGTAATCCAATGCTTTACGCGGTCTCCCAATTTGCGACTGACAACATCGGCATACTCAACGAAGGCCTCAGCTGTCGAGCGTGCAGCCCAACCGCCTTTATCCTGCAAGCTCTGGGGCAAGTCCCAGTGGTATAAGGTTACGAAAGGCTCTATGCCTGCTTCCAGCAGTCCCTCCACCAGACGACTGTAGAAATCCAACCCTTTCCGATTCACCCTTCCCCGTCCGGTCGGGAAAATACGAGGCCAGGATATGGAGAGGCGATAGGCCTTCAGCCCCAGTTCTTTCATCAGCGCGATATCTTCGCGCCAGCGATGGTAGTGGTCACAGGCCACATCGCCGGTGCTGCCATCCAAAATGTTGCCGGGAGTATGAGCAAAGCGGTCCCAGATCGATTCGCCTTTGCCATCCTTGTTCCAGGCACCTTCGACCTGATAGGCAGACGTGGCTGCGCCCCACATGAAACCTTCAGGGAAAGTAAGGCGACGAGAGGGCATGAAATCTCCTTATGACTTAAATGGCAATGGCAAGTAACAGCCACACGGCTGGCTTAGCTGCTACTTCTTTTTCCCGCTCTTTTCGCTGTTGTATATCTCCTCAGCCTCTTTAGGAGTAGCGTTGTTGTGGATGACAGCGCGCAGGGCTTTAATCATAGCCACGGGGTACTCATCCTGCCAGATATTTCTCCCCAGGTTCACGCCCACTGCACCCTTCTGCATGCCGTCATAGACGAAATCGAAGACTTGGCGCTGAGTGTCTACCTTAGGCCCACCTGCCATAACCACCGGCACAGGACAGCCTTTCGTCACCTTTTCGAAATTCTCACACCAATAGGTTTTTACCACACGTGCGCCCAACTCAGCCGCGATTCGACTAGCCAAACTAAGATAACGAGCATCCCGCTTTTCCAGCTCCTTACCTACTGCGGTGACCGCCATCACGGGAATGCCATATCTCTCGCCGTCATCTACAAGCTTCGCCAAATTCAGTAGCGATTCTTTCTCGTAGTCGGTGCCCACAAAGACAGATATGCCCACCGCCGCCACGTTGAGGCGGATGGCCTCCTCCATAGAGGTAGTTATGCCCTCGTTAGCCAGGTCCTTGCCCACCATGCTGGCACCGCCGGACACCCTGAGAATGATCGGCTTGGCTTTGCCAGGGTCTACCGATGAGCGCAGGACACCCCGGGTGATAAATACCGCGTCGGCATAGGGAAGAAGAGGCTCAAGCGTTTTACGGGGCTCCTCCAGTTTTCTGGTAGGTCCCTGAAAATATCCATGGTCGACAGGCAAAAACAAGCAATGGCCGTCAGATTGGATGAGCTGGGCCATCCGGTTTGCCATTCCCCATTCCATATTAGAAATCCTCCTCATTTAACATGCTGGTCTTAGTCTACGGGCGTAGCTTTGGTTAGTCAAGACGCATTAAGCTACTGAGAGTTGCCGTATAACCCCGATAACCTTCCCTTGAACCTCTACATTCTTCGGGTTGGCATAGATAGGTTTCATCTGAGAGTTAGCAGGCTGGAGACGGATTCGGTTAGGCTCACGGAAGAGCTTCTTCAGTGTTGTCTCACCCTCTGACTTGAGCCAGGCAGCAACCATCTCGCCATTATCGGCAGTCGCCGCCTGCTGCATCAGGACGATATCGCCATCGCTGATCAGGGCATCAACCATCGAGTTCCCTTTTACTCTCAGGGCATACACATCGCTCCTGCCCTTGACAAGCTCGCTGCTGACCTCCACGGTATCCAGCGGCTCCATCTCCCAGGTATCCGATGACGGCACCGGGATTGGTTCACCTGCAGCGACATAACCCAGGATCGGGACACGTACCATTCGCCTCAGAGACCTGCCCAAGAGCTCGATGCCCCTCGAAACCTCGCGGTCGCGGCGTATGTAGCCCTCCTTCTCTAGTATCTTCAGATTATAGTCCACCACCGAGGTCGAGCTGATGCCACACGCCTTCAATATGTCCCTGATAGTGGGCGGATAGTCCTTATCCTCCCGAAAGCGCCGCAAAAAAGCAAGGATTTGTTTCTGTTTTGTGGAGAGTGTCTTCATCCCTCACCTCTCATTCATTGTCGAACTCTTGTTCTACTAAATCAAAGCTTATCACGGCAGATTCACGTTGTCAATACCGCCGACCGAGAGGGTTTACAAACCCTACTATCAACCCTATGCGTTCCTCAGCTAATGGATTATTCTAAAATGAAGAAGCCGCTCGTGCGAGCGGCTTCAAGTTGATACCGGGCAAAAAACTTCAGGTGCTCCCCCCAGGAGCAATTATTTTGATGGGGACGAAAATGCAGCGTTATACTTTTTTATCAGGCGCGATTTATGGCGGGCAGCATTATTGGGATGGATAACTCCCTTATGCGCTGCCTTGTCCAAAGCAACCGTCGCTTGCTGAACCGCCCCTTTAGCCGGCTCCATCTCCTTACCCGAGATGAGCCCCTCAGCCTTGTCGATATAGGTCTTTACCGAGCTCCTGACAGCACGGTTGCGCCTTCGCTCTTCGCTTTGAACATGTATCATCTTCTTTGCTGATCTTGTGTGTGCCAACTCCTCAACCTCCGATGGGACATATTACACCATCCTGTGGATTTTGTCTACAGGGTGAAGTATAATCGCATCACTATTGCCAAAACGAGGAGCGCATGTCAGCGTTGGAGAGAATGTCAGGAATACTTCCCGATACTGCGGAAGTGAACGAAAAGGGGCACCTCACTATCGGGGGCTGCGACGTAGCGAAGCTCGCCGCTGAGTTCGGCACGCCGCTCTATATTTTCGACGAAGCCACCTTGCGGGAAACCTGCGCCGAGTTCCGCAAGGAGTTCGGTCGACGCTACGCCGATACCCTGGTCATCTACGCGGCCAAGGCGTTCATCAACCGGGCTCTGGCACGCATATTTAAAGAAGAGGGACTGGGGCTGGATGTGGTCTCCGGAGGCGAGCTGAGCATCGCCAGGTCAGCCGGTTTCCCCATGGACAAGGTCTTCTTCCATGGCAACAATAAGCTCCGTGAGGAGATAGATCTGGCGATAGGCTGGGGAATAGGGCGCATCGTCGTAGATAATCTGCACGAGCTTTCCCTTGTCAACCAGGTCGCCAAAAAGGCAAGGATTACTCAGGATATCCTGCTGCGGCTCACCCCCGGCATAGATGCCCATACCCATGAGTACATTACCACCGGCGTCATAGACAGCAAATTCGGCTTGCCCATCGCCACAGGTCAGGCTGAGGAAGCCGTAGTTAAGGCATTGTCTGCATCCAACATCAGACTCACGGGATTGCATGTGCACCTGGGCTCGCTCATCTTCTCCATTGAGCCTTACCAGAAAGCGATACAGATTGTATTCCGGTTCGCCGCCGAGATGAGAGAGAAGCACGGATTCACCCTGCGCGAGTTCAGTCCCGGCGGTGGGTTTGCTGTGCAATATACTCGGGATGCCCCCGCTCCGGATACCGCCTACTTCGCTCAGGCTATTTCCGCAGCTATTAAGTCCAGGAGCAAGGCGTTTGGACTGAAGCCACCCAAGCTCATAGTAGAGCCCGGACGGGCGATCGTAGGCCGCGCCGCCGTAGCCATTTACCGGGTGGGAGCGATCAAAGACATACCCGGCGTGCGCAAATACGCAGCCGTTGATGGCGGTATGGCAGATAACATTCGTCCAGCCCTATATGGCTCCAGATATGAAGCAATTGTCGCCAACAAGGCTAACAAGAAAGCGCTTGAGAGAGTTAGCATCGTAGGCAAGTTCTGCGAATCCGGTGATATCCTGGTCAAGGATGCAGATATACCCCGGGTCATCCCCGGCGACATAGTAGCGATTCCGGTATCCGGCGCTTACTGTCTATCTATGGCTTCTAACTACAATGCCTCGCTGAAGCCAGCCATTATCTTGGTTAAGAACAGCAAGGCCCGTCTCATTCGCCGCCGCGAAAGCTACGATGACCTGATACGGTACGATGCCGGCTGATTCTAACAGATACAAGAAGGTCGCAGGAGTGGCCGCTCCTGCGACCTTACGCTGTTCCTGCCCTCGCAGGAATTCAAAAAGGGTCTCTTCTCTTACCTGATCCGGTGGAGAAACGGCTGACGGTCGCCAGCCATCGCTAGCTCAAGCGACTCGTCATGGCTTACTGCCGGCTTTCTTCTTTTCTCCGAGAAGTCGGTAGCTATGAGTGTGATCTTCACCATGCGGTCCATTAACGGGTCTGTACCGAAGCCGAAGATTATCTGTGCTTCAGGATCCGCCACATGCTTAATAATATTAGCTGCCTCATTTATCTCAGCCAACGTAAGCTCGTTGCCAATAATGTTGAACAGTATCCTTTTCGCTTTATCAATGGAAAAATCGAATACGGGAGCAGCAATAACCGCCTGGGCAGCGTCCACAGCCCGTGTCGACCCCCCACCACGTCCGATAGCTATCCAGCCCAGACCAGCCCCTCTCATGATGGTTTTGACATCATTGAAATCGAGGTTTATGTGCCCCACGGTCGTCACAACTTCATGAATGCCTTGAACACTTTGACGCAGGACATCATCGACCATCTTGAACGCCGTCTCGATCGAGACGTTCATATCGCACATGCTGAGAAGGCGGTCGTTGCAGATAACGACTATGGTATCCACCTTATCCTTGAGCATCGCAATGCCTTCCTCAGCCACTTTAGCCCGCTGCGTGCCTTCGAAGCTAAAAGGTCTTGTTACCACGGCGACAGTGAGGATACCGAGTTCCTTGGCAATCTCGGCGACAACCGGTGCCGCGCCTGTGCCGGTGCCGCCACCCATGCCAGCAGTTATGAACAACATGTCGGCACCCTGAACCGCTTTAGTCAGCTCATCGCGGCTTTCTTGAGCAGCCATCATACCCAGCTTATGGTCGCCACCCACACCCAGTCCCCTGGTCAATTTCTCCCCGATGCGAAGACGTATTGGCGCTGCAGACTGCGACAGGGCATTAGCATCGGTGTTCACTGCGATAAACTCAACGCCCTCCATTTTCTGTCCGAACATGTTATTCACAGCGTTGGAACCACCACCGCCTAACCCTATAACCTTAATCCGGGTTAAGCTCCCAACACCGGTTTCAGGCGTATCAACCGATTTCTCCCCTGCAGTCTCAGTAACCATTGTTCCCCCTTTGTAAAAGGGCTAAATTCGCTCCGCAACCCTCATCCTCGCACTGCGACTTCTCGGATTAGCCTGTATTTCTTTCAATGAGGGCATCACAGCCTTCTTGGTTACCAGTTTTAGATTGGGTTTATGTCCGCAGACACAGACAGGCACCGAAGGAGGACAAAGACACCCTTGCGACTCGCGGCGGAATAATTCCTTAACCGTCCGGTCTTCCAGGGAGTGAAAGCTGATGACTACTACTCTGCCGCCGCTACCCAGCAGATTTAGCGCCTGGCCCAGCGCAAGCTGTAGATTTTCCAACTCCTCATTCACCACGATACGCAACGCCTGAAAAGTCTTCGTCGCCGGGTGAATCCTGCCCCGCCCCCCCCCAACAGCATCCTGCACCACTCTGGCTAGCTCCAGGGTGGTCCTCAGGGGGCGCCTCTCTGCGATACGCCTTGCTATTTGCTTGCTTCGATGCTCCTCGCCGTATCTCTGAAAAAGCCCGGCCAGCTCTTGTTCAGAGTAGGTATTGACGATATCCGCTGCCGTAAGAGACTGCCTGGGACTGAACCTCATGTCCAGCGGGGCGTCCTGTTGAAAGCTAAAGCCACGGCCTGACGCCTCAAGCTGGAGCGACGACATGCCGAGATCAAATATGATGCCGTTCACCGGCCGGAAGCCATATCTACTGCAAATGTTCTCAAGATACCTGAAATTCTCGTTAACCAGAATTGCATTACTGCCATAGGACCTGAATCTCTCTTTAGCCACCTTGATTGCCTCGGGGTCAGCATCTATGCCCAGGAGTTGTCCTCCAGGGGAGCTCTCCTCAAGAATCGCCGCAGCGTGGCCTCCGCCATTGACTGTGCAATCAATATACCTGCCACCGCGTTGAATCAGCAGCGCTTTGATGCTCTCCTCTAGTAAAACCGGCTCATGGCTATATGCAGCACTCATAGTTAAAGTAATCATTGTTACATCTGCACTGCCTCTGCTATATCAGCGGCGTGCTCAGACATAAATTCCTTTTCTGTCGCCCAGAGTTTCTTAGACCATATCTGAAGATGGCTGAATGCACCGACTACGATCGCCTCCTCGTTGAGCTCAGCGTACTGACGAAGAGTGAGTGGTATAATCACCCTCCCTTGACGGTCGAGCTCGAGATCGAAGGCACCGGAGAAGGTAAATCGGGAGATTCTCCTGGGATTGAGCTGAGTCAGAGGCAAAGCGACGAGCTTTTCCGCCACCTTCTCCCACTCCGGCACCGTGTAAGCGATGAGGCACTTATCGAATCCCCGCGAAATGACCAGGCCCGCGCGGAATACCTCCCTGAACCGTGCCGGGATAGCCAATCGTCCCTTGTGGTCAATCCTTAGCTCATATTCGCCCAGAAGCATACACTTTTACCCACTTTACACCACTTTGCACCACTTTTAGCATATCTTCGTTGCCTTGTCAATATGTTTGGGGGAGCTTTTCTCAAGAGAAATAATTACCAATTGGGGAATAAATAGGACTTCAGCCCATTGAGCCTTTTCTTCAACATGTGTTATAATTTTATCTCGTTCGGTTATGGACAAGAGATGGGCGGGGGTTCTCAGGCTCATAGGCATCGGGTGGTACATCGCCGCCTGTATACTTCTGGGCACGCTGGGAGGCCGGTGGGTCGGGCAGAAAGTTGGCGGCAATAGCGGCGAGGTCATATTCACCGTCCTTGGGTTAATCCTGGGGCTGATAGTAGCTTTCCTCGGTGTCTATCGCATGGTCAAGTCGACTTTAACGAATGATAAAGATAAGGGAAATAGCTAATGCCTAAATTGGGCGCGAAAAGCAAATTGGCAGCAATCGCTGGCATTGCTATTGCACTAGTTGTCATCGGCAAGTTATTTTTCCCTGTGCCACGACCTGCTCTCGAGCTCGCTGCCAACTACAGTGAGCCATTCTACAAGCTGGGGCCCATCTATATCACCAATACTCTCATCACGTCCTGGCTCAGCATAATAGTGCTTATTGGCATTTTCTATTTCGTCACCCGTAATATGAAGCTCGTCCCCAAAGGTTTGCAGAATACCGGAGAATGGATTATCGAAACACTCCTTGACTTTGTTGAGGGGGTAGCGGGCAAAGAGAACGGGCGCAGGTTCTTCCCCATAGTAGCTACTATCTTTTTGTATGTCCTTTTCAACGCGTGGCTTTCTCTGTTACCGGTGTTTAATTTCATCGGAATAACCCAGCAGCAGGCAGATGGCACTACATATGTAGCCATACTGCGTGGTGCTAATACCGACATTAATGTTCCCCTCATGCTGGCTTTAGTGTCATTCTGCAGCGTGGAATATTGGGGCATCACCTCTCTAGGCCTCCGTTTCTATTTGGGGAAGTTTTTCAAGTTCGGGCAGTTGCTGCAGGGACTGGGGCAACTTGTCAAGGGCAAGGTTAAGTCTGCCGTCGGCACCATCCTTTTTGGCGCCATCGATGCCTTCGTTGGCGCACTCGAACTCCTCAGCGAATTTGTGCGCATCATCAGCTTCACCTTCCGACTTTTCGGTAACATGATGGGAGGAGAGGTTCTGCTTCTGACCATACCATTTCTCATTCCCTGGGTATTTTCTTCGATTTTTTACGGGCTGGAGACATTCCTGGGCCTGATCCAGGCCGTTATCTTTGGCGTGTTGACTTTGGTGTTCGCAACCATAGCTGTAAGTAAACCGGAAGCAGAGCACTAAAAATATCTAGAAAAGGGGGCTAGCGGAAATGGATCCACAGGTGGCGAAGTTGCTTGGCGCAGGACTGGCAATGGGCTTTGGCGCCATAGGCCCCGGGATCGGGGTCGGGTTGCTGTGCAGTGGAGCTATGCAGGCCTTGGGACGAAACCCGGAGGCAAGAGGACCCATCCTGACAAATATGATGATTGGCATCGCATTCGCTGAAGCCGTCGCCATTTATGCGCTGGTCGTGGCCATCATACTCATCTTTGTTGCATAAATACTGGGTAGACAAAGCCCCGTTAGGCGAGGCGACGACCTGTAATCTCCTGAATGTACGATTCGTAAGGTAGACAGCCGTTTCCTAAGACAGGCAAAGGGAGTTATACAATGAGGTACCGCGTAGGTCTTGCCGTTGCACTTATCGCGTTGTCTCTGCTGCTGAGCAGTTGCAGTTCCACAGAGCAACTCGGGATAAACTGGCATGGCCTTCTCTCGCAGTTCATCAGCTTCGGCATACTGCTGGCCTTACTCTTGCTTGTAGCTTATAAGCCTATCACCAAGATGCTTGATAACCGTTCCAAAAAGATTAAGGATAGCATGGACGAGGCCGAATTGATCAAGCAGCAGACAGCTAAGACCGAGCAGATGGTTCAAGAGCAACTAGCGCAAGCACGCAGGCAAGGACAGGACCTGGTGGCACAGGCAGCACAGATTGGGGAGCGCCTTCGAGAAGAAGCCCGACAGCAGGCGAGGCAGGATGCTGAGGCCATCGTCGCCAGAGCACGTACAGAAATCCGGACAGAGCGTGAAGAGACAATTGCTAAGCTGCGAGAAGAGTTCGTCGAGATAGCAATCCAGGCTGCGGAGAAGGTAATTAACAAAGCCTTGGATAAAGAAACACACAGGCAGCTCATCCAAAAGACCCTGGAAGAGAGCACCAAGCTGAAGGAGGGGGACTAGTGGCCAGAGTCGCTTCCGCTAAGCGACATGCGCAGGCAGTGTTCCAACTCGCCCAGGAGAGAGACAAGATGGAGAAGTGGCGCTCCGAATTGAGGACTATCGCTGCCACTTTAGCCGATCCTCAACTTCGGGCGATATTGGAAGACCCCAAAATCCACCTCGGCGACAAGGAGAATTTGATTAACAAGTGCCTGCCGGGGATTAGCCAGCTTGCTCTGAACTTCACCTATCTTCTGGTAGCGAAACAAAGGTTAAGCATACTGGAGCAGATAGTGTCGGAATACGAACGTATGGCAGATGCCCATCTGGGCCTGGAGCATGCCAAGGTGATTACTGCCATACCTCTCAATGAGGAAGACAAGAAAAAGCTGTCCGAGCGCCTGGCCGCCATAACAGGAAAGAAGATAGTGCTCACCACTGAGGTCGATCCTGCCATCGTCGGCGGTTTTGTTGCCCGGGTCGGAGACAAACTCATAGACGGCAGCACCAAGGCAAAGCTCGAAGCTCTCAGGAGGCAATTGGTCCGGGCACCGATATAATTACAGTCACTGAAACCCAATCTGGTTCGAGCATTCTAAGGGAACGAAGAGCTCGTTAAAACAGGGTAAAAGGAGTTGGACAAATGGCTCGAGCTCAAGACATAGCTTCAGTTATCAGGCAGCAGATAGAGCAATTCGGGACTACGGTTTCCGCAGTTAATGTGGGTACCGTAGTCGAGGTTGGCGATGGCATCGCCCGAATTCACGGGCTTGCCGGAGCTAAATATAACGAATTACTTGAGTTCCCCAACGGCATAATAGGGCTGGCGCTCAACCTTGAGGAGGACAGCGTTGGTGCAGTCATCCTCGGGGAATACTCCCAGATCAAAGAGGGCGATGAGGTTAAGAGCACGGGTCGAATCGTAGAAGTGCCGGTGGGGGAAGGGCTTATCGGGAGAGTGGTGAACGCGCTGGGACAGCCCATCGATGGCAAGGGACCCATTAACTACACCAAAACCTTCCCTGTGGAACGAATCGCCCCCAATGTGGTTACCCGCACCTCAGTGAACACTCCTGTGCAGACAGGCATCAAAACTATTGACAGTATTATCCCCATCGGCAGAGGGCAGCGGGAGCTTATCATCGGCGACCGCTCAACAGGCAAAACCGCCATCGCCATAGACACAATCATAAACCAGAAAGGCGGCGATCTTATCTGCGTATATGTCGCCATCGGGCAGAAATCGGCTAAAGTAGCTCAGCTAGTGGCAATCTTAGAGAACTATGGCGCTATGGCGCATACCATCGTGGTTTCAGCGAGCGCCTCCGACCCCGCAGCCCTACAATATCTGGCACCCTATTCCGGCTGCGCCATGGGCGAGTATTTTATGGAGCAAGGGCGCGATGCCCTGATTATTTACGATGACCTTACCAAGCACGCTTGGGCATATAGACAGATATCGCTGCTCCTGCGCCGCCCCGCAGGAAGAGAAGCTTATCCCGGAGATGTCTTTTACCTCCATTCGCGCCTCCTTGAGAGGGCAGCTAAATATGATAAGGAACACGGAGGCGGCTCCCTGACCGCTCTGCCCATCATCGAGACCCAGGCTGCTGACTTCTCAGCCTACATCCCGACTAACGTAATCTCCATCACCGATGGACAGATATACCTGGAAACCGACCTGTTCAACGCAGGGATCAGGCCTGCCATGAATATTGGCCTTTCGGTATCACGTGTTGGAGGTTCCGCACAGACCAAGGCTATGAAGAAAGTGGCAGGAAAGCTGCGCATCGACCTCGCCCAGTACCGCGCGATGGCAACTTTCGCACAGTTCGGCACCGCCGACCTGGACAAGACAACAAAAGCTCAGCTTGACCTTGGTCAACGTATCACCGAAGTCTTAAAGCAGCCCCAATATGTGCCCATGCCCCTTGAGAAACAGGTGATGATCCTTTACGCCGTAATTAAAGGCTACCTCGATGACATCCCTGTAGACAAAATAAGCTCAGTAGAGGAAGCATTCCACCGCTTCATGGAGACCAATCACCCTGATGTAGGCAAAGCCATATCTTCGGAGAAGACATTAAGCGACAGCACCGAGGACGCATTGAAGAAGTCGATTATCGAGTTCAAGCAGACTGCGCCCGTCAAATTGCAGGATTAATGAAATGATCCCTATACGAATCATCCGCCGCCGTATCCGCTCCATTACGAGCACAGCCAAGATCACCAAAGCTATGGAGATGATTGCTGCCTCCAAGATGAGGCAGGCACAGCTCAGGGTGCTTGCAGCCCGCCCTTATGCAGAGAAGATGCGTGAGGTACTGGCACACCTTGCTGCCCAACCCGGGGCAGGCCATGCTATTCACCCCCTTCTTCAACGTAGAGAGGTAAAACATATAACAGTCATCCACATCGCCCCTGACCGCGGCCTCTGTGGAGGACTCAATGCCAACATCAACCGACGAACCGCCGGCTTTATTCTGGAGCAAAGCATACCAGTTAACCTTATCACTGTAGGGCGTAGAGGCAGAGACTTTATGTCAAGATATGGCAGGAATATCCGCGCCGAGTTTACCCAACTTGGCGACCAGCCCGCTTTGGTCGATACTACACCCATCTCGCGCGTGGTCACCGATGACTATATCAAAGGACTCACCGACCAGGTTTACCTTGCTTATACTCAGTTCTTCACTACAGTCACTCAGCGACCGGTGCTCTGGGAGCTATTGCCGATTGAGCCGGTTAAAACAGACCACGCAGAGAACATAGATTATATCTACGAGCCTTCACCATCAGTGGTTATGGGAGAGCTTCTGCCGCGGTATGTAGAGATGCAGGTTTACCATGCTATATTGGAGTCCATTGCCAGCGAACAGTCAGCAAGAATGGTCGCCATGCGCAACGCCACCGATAACGCCAATGAAATGATTGATGATCTCACCCTAATCTACAATAAGGCGCGTCAGGAGTTAATCACCAAGGAACTCTTGGATATCGCTGGTGGGATAGTGACATTAACGTAAGTTGAGAACCAGGAGAATATCATGGCAAAAGGCAGAGTAGCCCAAGTAATCGGTACCGTGGTTGATATAGAGTTTCCTCCAGATCAGCTGCCGACCCTGAATAATGCTATCGAAATCCCTCAAAACGGCGGCAAGCTGGTCCTGGAAGTACAGCAGCATGTAGGAAACAATTGGGTACGCTGCCTCGCCCTTGCGCCCACCGATGGAATTGAGCGCGGTGCTGAAGCTATTGATACTGGTGCTCCAATCGCAGTCCCTGTGGGGCGCGAAACGCTGGGGCGCTTGTTCAATATCGAAGGGGAGCCCTTGGACAACCTG
>Ga0209048_10002269_pt1 | contig 19225 bp, 11 predicted proteins | sample FrelakmetCRP12CR_FD_187146 | JGI IMG/M metagenome (GOLD analysis project Ga0209048, IMG submission 187146) | Freshwater lake sediment microbial communities from the University of Notre Dame, USA, for methane emissions studies - CRP12 CR (SPAdes)... | ecosystem: Environmental > Aquatic >... | reverse complement strand
CAACCTCCTTCGCTCAGCAGCCTGCTTCCACCTGGAGCGACCTGCATATTTGAATCCAACGGGGACTTGATCAATTCCTGGTACTGGCTGCGCGACCGAGGCTACCAGGGTTCTGGGGAATGGCGCTGCACGGGGCTTCCCCATGGAGCCAGCTTACCGATTACCCTGGTGGGTTTAGTTACCAACGGTCCCGACGGCGGCTCCGGTTACAGCGTTCCGGCCAAAGTAACTATCACCAATCCAACTACCGGTGAAGCCGAGGGAGTACAGGTGTTCTTCCAGAACCCGCTCCCCAGCACGGACCCCTCCAGTAAAAATGGCCAGGGCTACCTGACAACCAGCTTCCTGGTCGCTCCGCAAAACTTCATCAGCGACAGCGGCTCTCTTAACTTGCGCATCGAACGGCTCAGCCCCAATCCGGACCACCTGGCGCTGAACTCCGAATCTTTACGGATCATCCAGCCGGATGCGGCGGCCTCTTCAAAAATCAACGGAGATTTGATAAGCGGCTGGTACTGGCTGCGAGATGCACAGCACGCCGATTCAGGAAAGTATACCTTTCAGGGCCTGGTGCCCGGGGCGACGCTTTCAATCTTGACGCTGGACACCCTGGTCACCCAGGGCGTGGATGGCGGGTCAGGATATAGCATGGCGGTCGAGATCACAATCGCGAATCCAACGAGCGGAGAACAGGCGACTCTAGGGACGGTGCAGGCACAAAACCTGATGTTTGGATCTAACCCAGACAATTCAGCGGGCCACGGCTACCAGACCTATGGCTCGTATTTGTTCGACAGCAAATTTATCGATAACAAGGGAAATTTGCAGGTTCGCATCAAGCGTCCAAACTCCAGCGAATACCATCTGGCGGTCAAACCAGGTTCCTTCGGGATCGTACAGTTCGGCGGCAAGCGACCGGACCTGGCTGGCGGCAGCTCCACAAACGCGACGCCTGAAGCGACTATGGACCAGTCTCAGTGCGAGGTAATGGGTGGAAAATGGGGGAAAATCGGCCTTTCGCCGAAAGAAGAATGCAACCTTCCAACGACAGACGCGGGCAAAGTATGTTCCGATTCGTCGGAATGCCAGGGCACGTGCATCGCCGAGCTAACCAAGTCTCAATTCGATGATGTATTTCGGAACGGCGCGATTATAAAAACCGACGGCAAATGCACCGCCTGGCACATCACAGTTGGATGCATCCCCATTGTTGATAAAGGAATTGTGCAGGTGATGTGTATTGACTGAGAATGGGACGACACCTGACCCTGGCAGCCGCCAGCCTAGGGAGGTAAAATCAAGTCGCTTTGCTTGCTGAAAACCTTTGAAATCAGCCATTATTCTGGGTAATCACTGTGCGAAGAAAAACCTAAACCGCAGGAGAGAATAATGCCATTCATCAGCGAATTTATCGATCGTCCGGTTGTAGACTTAGATGGCGAACAAGTTGGGAATTTGAAGGAGATCCTGGCTGTCTACCAGGCTGATCTGCCTCATCCCAAAGTTGTTGCTATTGGCATTAAGAAGAATGACCAGACTAGATATATAGCTATCCAAAATGTGGCTGTTCTAAGCGCTCCGGCAATTTCGCTGAACAAGAATATCAACCAGGTTACTCCTTATAATCCGAGCCAAGAAAATTTATACCTGGTGCGAGATGTGCTCGACAAGCAGATCCTGGACACGAATGGTGTGAGAGTGGTGCGAGTCAATGATCTTGAGCTGACTCGCCTGGACAATGATTATTACATTGCGAATGTGGATATCAGCGGCGCCGGCCTGCTGCGCCGCCTGGGGCTGCGCTCTCTAAGCAGGCGGATTGCATCGCGCGGCCCTGGAGGGGGAAAGATTTCTTGGGATAATGTAGACCTGATCTCCAGCGACCAGCCCATACGCTTGAAAGTTCCCGTTGACAGGATTTCCGAGCTGCATCCCGCCGACCTGGCAGAAATTCTTACGGATCTATCGCGATTGGAAGGGCGCGAATTCCTCGAATCCCTCGACCTGGAGACGATGGCCGATACCCTGGAGGAGGTCGAGCCGGAGTTCCAGGCCAGCCTGTTAGAGGGGATGTCGGACGACAAGGTAGCCGATGTGCTCGAAGAGATGGAGCCAGACGAAGCTGCCGACCTGTTAGCAGAGCTTCCAGACGAGCGCAGCCAGCAATTGCTCGACCTGATGGAGGATGACGAAGCAAAAGATGTACGGATGCTTCTGACTTATCCTGAAGACTCGGCGGGCGGTATTATGACCACCGGATATATAGCGGTACAGGAGGAATTGACCGTCGAGGAGGTCATGAAAATCTTGCGCCAAGTGGGTCCAGACGCGGAATTGATTTATTACCTGTATGTAACCGACAAGGAAGACCATCTTGAGGGCGTTTTTTCTCTGCGCGATTTAGTCCTATCCCAACCCAATTTATTGATCTCAGATATTATGGAAAAACGCGTGGTCACCGTCAACCTGGAAGACAGCCAGGATGATTGCGCCCAAATTGTTGCCAAGTATGATCTGATCGCCATCCCCGTCGTTGACGACGAAAAACGCTTACGCGGGATTGTTACTGCAGACGACGCCCTGGACAAGATCATCCCAACCGCGTGGAAAAAACGCCTGCCGCATCTTTATCATTAAGGCAGGAACCCTGGCTATGTCAAAGAAAGAATTGATCAGCGGAACCGTCCTGATCCTGGTCCTTACCTGGCTGCTGATTAGCGTGACCTCGACCGCCCTGGAGGCCTTCAACCGCGCCAGTATTCCTCTAATCCCTAATTCGAGCCTGTCCAAAGCCGTTGCCTGGATCGTAACGATTGTCCTGGTCGGGCAACTAGTCTTCTGGATCTGGCTGGCGAAGCAAGCAAATCCCCATTTCGACCGGCTGAGCGAAAAGTTTACCGTCCGGTCTGTTATCCCCGGTTACTTTTTTCTGGCGATTACCCCCGTTTTTATCGGCCTTGCATTAGCCGTTTTGACCAAGCTTATCAATTGGGGTTCCTGGCTGGAATGCCTGAGCATCCCAACCCTATTGGCGATGGCCTGGATCCTGTTTAGAACCAAAACTCAATAAGCGACGTGAGTACGGGTTTGGATGAGTTAGGGTTGAATTGGGCTCCGGAGCTGCCCAAATCAACATCAAGTCAACTCTAATTCCGTTATCCAGAACTGACGTCATGCGAATCATTTCCCGTGGCGGGTTTTGACGATGAGGGCGGCAATTAAAGCGACTACCGGCAACATAATTATCGGGACCCAGAGGGCATCGTTCAAGTTTATTCCGATAACGGCAGGCGAGGTCAGGAGCGACAGGTTTATGTTGCTGCGCACTTCGATCCATTTTGCGGCCAGCTCATTCACTTTGTCCGGTTGGTCTTTGATCCACTGGCTCACCTGATCTTGCATCTCAACTCGGTTGTCCTTCAATTTCTCCGGCAGAACAATCGCAGTCGCCGTGATGGGTTGGCTGTGATAAACCTTGCCATCATAGTCGAGACCCCATGGGATGCTGACAGGGAAAACACCCGAGGCTGAATAAGCTGCCAGGCTGTTAGTGAAAATCGCCGTATCGCCTACCTTGACATCGCTTCTGAGCGGGAGCTGCTCCTGGCTTCCCAGGGAGCTATCGTACAATACAAGCTGGGTTTTATCGGCTGTCCAATCAACGGTCCCGGTGTTTTTGATCTCTACTTCAAAGGGGAAATACTCGCCTTCTACCAGAACCGGATAAACCGGCTTACGGACAAGCTGCATCGCCACGAGCGGGGGAATCCCGGCGACTACGGCGATCGCCTGGGGAATAACGCGGTCAGATTTGATATACCAGCCGCTTTTACACTCCAGCTGTGTTGACCCGCCTCCATCCAGCATCATGACCTTGGCCGCGCCGAAACTACGGAGCACATCGGCTGCATCCGTCTGCAAGGCAGACAGGGTATTTAATATTAAGACGGTCTCAAATGCGCCATCTCCGTCCCGGTCTTCAATACCGATAAAAGTCCTAGCGACTGAGCGGTTGGCGCGCTTGTTGGCTTCTTCGGAGAGTCCTGCAATGATATCCGGCGCGGTAGACGAATAAAGCGCATCCTTGTTAAGCGCCTGGATATCGGAATGGTCGCCCCACAGCTCCAGCATGAGCTTTTGATCGGGATAGGTGTTAATGCCCCAGCCATCAGTAATAACCGTCCCGTCCACTTTTAAGGGAAACGCCAACCGCGTAGGAAATTCCGGCATATAAAAGAAGCTGCCGTTGACGACACAAAAGGCATTCTTCTCCGCAGTAGTGAGCTGCTGCCAAAAGCTCCCCAAGGGAATCGAGGTGAAGCGCGGATCATCGCCTCCATACACACCTTGACCCGTGCGCTGCTCGCTAATTGGCGCGTGTAAAAGTCGCACGGCGGCCCCTTGGGTGAGATCGATAAGCTGAACAAAGTCGGGATTGCCGTTCGGGTAATCTTTGCGGTAGAGCTGGACGCCAATTACGGAAACCAATAGCTGGAAACCGGGAGGTACTTGAGGGTTGGGGCTGGCTGCCTTGACGACTCCGAAAAGGGTGCTGCTCAATATCGAGGCGGCCAGAATGACGGACAACAACTCCTTACGAATCCCCAAGATCCTAGCGCGGCGTTTCAACCCAACCGCCGGATTATTTTGGCGGCCAGATTGTGAAATCCTCGTATTTAGTCGAATAACCACTCACCTCATGGGAGGATAGAAAACCAGTACCGATGGCCACATCTCCGGCCAATGTCAGCTTGGAGAGGTCGATGGTCGCGACCAGCTGGCCATTGATATAAAACTCTCCGGCGTCGCCTGTGCAGACGAGCTTAAGATCGTTCCACCCATTCGTATCCACATTCAGGTTGGCAGCCAGGCCCTCACGCACAGTCTGGACGTCGCCCTGTCCAGGGTCATAATCCAACTCCCATTTCCTGGAGGAGCGGACGTATAAGCGATAATTTTTGCCGGAATTCTGGGCGCGAAATATAAAACCTGCATCCCAGGTACCGACATCCCTTGAATAGGGGTTATAGAAGCGAGCCTGGACAATAAAATCACTAACGTTTAAACTCGACCAGACTTCTTCGATCAAGCCATTCCCGGGGTTATGCGACAGGCTCCCGCTTTGAGGGCCATATAAGACACCCTGGCTGGCAGTCCGGCTTGGTATTGTTGTATACACCGCAGAAACCGTCTTGCTGGGCAAGGGAGTAAGAGCGATCTGAGTATTTTTCACGGCAGCGGTTGCAGAGGAACGGACATTCATCGTTGCAGCGATTCGTGAAGTGGCGGTAGCGGCAGAGGCGTTGGCGATGGCAGTGGAAATGGAAACATCCGTCGCCGAAGTCCAGGTTTGTTCAACTTTGGCGGTCGAGGTAGACTGAGCATTTTTAGCCAACATGCCTCTCAATCCCAGGCCTCCAGCAACGAATGACAGGCACAGGCAAGCAGCCACACCGGCAATGATCAGGAGCCACATCTTGCTGGAGGAACCTTTGGCTGGATGCGAGTCTTCTTTTTTAACCACCGGCGTAGCGATGGCTTGAGAAGCTGCTGCGGAGGAGGCGGCGAGAGGCATCACGACTGCCGATTTTTGCTCGGGCTGGGGCTGGCGCAGCGCCTGAATAAACTCTCCGGCAGTATCGTAGCGTTTAGAAGGTGTAAGCGCCATGGCATGGTCAATCGCCTGACCTACCGAGGGGGCTACCTGGGGGTTGGCGGATTGGAGGGGGATTAATTCCACTCCCGCCATGCGCTGGACGCTCTCGATGGGAGTCTTTCCAGTGAGCAGTGCGTATAACGTCGCTCCTAAAGCGTAGATATCGCTGCGAGGGTCTGTATTCCCAGTCCCATATTGCTCGGGCGGGGCAAAGCCTGGGGTCAAGGCCCGTGCTCCCAACGTGGTGCGCAAGGCAGGGTCGTAGATCTTAACCAAGCCGAAATCAACGAGCATTGCCTTACCTTGGGGTGTTATGCGCACATTGGCGGGCTTGATATCTCTGTGCAGCACCGGGGGGTCTTGCTTATGCAAATAGTCCAGCGCGTCTGCCACCTGAGCGATCCATAGCATGGCTTGATCCGGTGAAACCGGTCCCTGGCGCTGGACCAGGCTTTCCAGGTCCTGGCCTTCCACAAAATCCATCACCAGGTACTGGCCTTGATCCGGGAGGGAGAAATAATCCGTCACCCGGGGCAGGTTGGGGTGGGATAAGTTGGCTAAAATAACCGCTTCACGGTTGAATTGGCGCTGAGCTTCAGGGGAAGTTTCCAAATTCTCTTTGATCGCGCAAGGGCGGTTTAAACTCGTATCCCAGGCGCGATAAACTGCTCCGAATCCCCCTTGACCCAGCAGAGACACGATCCGGTAACGATTGTTCAGGACGAATCCGGTCTCTAACGGCATATCTCTCCTCCTTGAAACTTAAGCTACAGCCTGCTGAAACGCGAACGGCTTTTGGTATTCAACCCGCAAGGACTGCCTTGCAAGCTCTCCAGTTATTTAAAAGGACTGCTGATGCTCAAAGAAACCAGCGCCTTTTCCACTTTAGGATTATCCACCAGAATACGATATTCCAGAAGGCGCAGCACGGTAGTTAAGTCATGCCATTCAGAAATAAAGCCTTCTTTCCCGGTCACCAGCTCGCGGGCTTCACTCAAAGCGGCTTTCTCATAATCCTTCTCGCTCATGGAGGCAACCTGGTCTTCTAAGATCGATAAAATTTGTTCAAATTCTCCCTTGTCCAGCCAAATTCCGTGACATTTTGGGCAGGCGTCAACAGTCACTTGCGTCGAGCCGTATTGGATCGCGGCCATCTTCACCTGGCAGCTCGGGCAGAGCAAAGAATGTTCGTTAATCTGAAATTGATCGTGGTCTTTCCAGATATCAAAATCCATCCAGCGAAGATCAGCGTTGGCTTCATCCTTGGCTCGCCTCAATGCATTTTGCTCGAACCACACGCCGTGGCACTGCGTACATTCATGCACTTGCACATCGTCCAGAGTGCGGGATTCTAATTCACCGTTACATTTAGGGCAATTCATCTGGTTATCTCCAGTCATTGAAAGGATGTACTTACCGCCACTATTTGATTATTGCTGGAAAATCGAACTGTGCTTTTTCTATTCAGATTCTATCATATTACCCTTAACGGGCGACTTTCTATTGACTCGCTACTCGCAGCCAAATCTGAGCTTGGGGCAATGACGAAGTAGTATAATCTCAGCAGTCTCAACCGAAATATGCATAGCTTAGAGGTTTTTTCTGGCATTAGGCGGCAGATGGTCTCCTGGAGATTCACATGTCGATTAAGAAGGATCAAACGCCTGCAAGCCTGCCCCAGAGCACCGAAGCCTGGTATTTTTTAGTTCGCCAGTTAAATACTGAGATTGATCATAATGGGACTATTATTAAGCACCCCTATCTAATGCTGCTCATCGACGCTCAAAATGGACTGCTGCTTGGGATGGATGCCTTGCAGACTCCACCCAAGCCGCAACAGATCCTCCGGTTCCTTTTCTCCAAAATGATCCAGCCGAATCGATCGACCCACCTCAAGCCAGCCCGCCCAAAGGTCGTGCAATTCGAGCGAGCGCAGCAAGCCCAGACTCTTGCGCCAGATTTAGCCGAGATCGGGATCCAGGCTCGCCAGGCTGCTGCGCCAGGAGAAATCGACCAGTTAGTTGAAGAAATCGAGCAGATGCTGGCGGGAGCGGCTGAAGAAATTCCGGGTTTGTTACACAATAAAGAAATAACACCGGGTATGGTTGCCGAGCTATTTTCTGCCGCGGCTGATTTCTTCAGGGCTGCACCCTGGGATGTATTGAGCGACGACCAGCCATTGGCAGTTGAGTTCTCTCCGCCAGGGAAGAAAAGCTTCGTACAGCTAATGGGTAACTCCGGTCTACAATTTGGCCTGGTGCTGTATTGGAATTGGGAGGATTTGCTGCAAGTCTATCACGGCGGAAGCGATCCACTGGATTCGATCCCCGCCTCCGGTTGGCGCTCATTCACATTTGAAAGCCCAGACCATCTCCCGCAGTCGGATCTGCAGGCGGTGGAAACTTTCGACTGGGAAATAGCGAATGAAGAAGCCTACCCCATACCGGCAACCTTCTTCCCGGATTCCATCGAGCGCCCAACCCGACAGGAGCTGGTCTATTATCAAGCACTCCTACGCTCCATACCCCTCTTTATAAAGGAGGCTCTTCAGGCGGGTAAATCGCTCGATCCCCTACCTTTCGAAGCAGAATTTTCGACTGCGACATTCGATGGTCCGATGCGGGTTAAGATCACCTACCCCGGCGGAGTACTGCCGGGCGGCGGGGGACCGGAGGCGTTGAAATGGTCCGGAGCAAAAGCCCCGGAGGAGGCAGGACCGGATGCCAGCGCGGCCCAAAACCTGATGTTCCGCGCCTGGGAAGCCAGCAAACGCTTAGAGCGAATCCGCCTGGCAAAGCGAGCGCTAGAAGCCTGGCCCGACTGCTCGGAGGCATACCTGCTGCTGGCGGAGGACGATGCGGAGACAATCGAAGATGCATATGATTATTACGTGAAAGGCGTCGCAGCAGGGGAACGCGCCCTGGGGGAGCAATTTATAGAAATGAATTCTGGGAAACTAGGGACATATCCCGCTGCGCGCCCTTACCTGCGCGCCCGCCAGGGTTTGGCTGAATGTCTCATATCGATGGGACGGGAAGAGGAGGGGCTGGATCATTATCGGGACCTGCTCCGCTTGAACACCCCCGACAATCAAGGGGTGCGGTATGCAACCCTGGGCCTTCTGCTCCAGATGTCACGCGATGCAGAGGCGAAGGAGCTGTTAGACCAATATCCCGAAGATACCGTGGCTGATTGGACGTATTCACGCGCCTTGCTGGCATTCCGGAAAAATGGCGACAGCCCAGAATCCAATCAAGCACTCAGCACAGCTTTGTCCAATAACTCATCTGTGCCCGACTATCTGACCGGCAAAAAGCCCATTCCCGAGAATCGACCCGAAACCTCTGAGAGCGGCGACCGGAATGAAGCGGTTCTCTATGTGGTCCAACACTTTCAAAACTGGTGGAGGACGCCCTCCGCGATGGAATGGCTGAAAAGCCAGATCAAGCTCGAACCCAGCAAGCCGGAAGGGGACAGGAAAAGATCCCGGCGTAGAAAAGGGCGCGGAGGTTAAGAATGATGATAAATAAAACGGAGGAACATCTATGCAAGACCTTATCCCACACATCCTCGAGCTTATTCGACTGACATCGACCGATCTCCCCCCAGACGTGGAGGCCGCAATCCAGAAAGCGGGTGAGCGCGAGCAGCCTGGCTCCGCCGCACATGGGGCTTTAGAGACTATCCTAAACAACATCGAGCTTTCGCGCCGCAATTCCACGCCGATTTGTCAGGATACAGGGACGCCAATTTTTTATGTCTACCATCCGGAAGGTTGGAGCACTCGCAAGCTGCGGCAGCAGGTTGAGGAGGCCGTAGTGCAGGCGACCAAGAAATCATTCCTGCGACCAAATTCAGTAAATTCGCTCAGCGGGAAGAACAGCGGCAACAACCTGGGCGGCAGCTATTTCCCAACGCTGCACTTCGAAGAGATCGATGGGGATGCGCTGATGATCGATTTAATGTTGAAGGGCGGAGGATGCGAAAATGTTGGCGCGCAATATTCTCTGCCCAACGATGCATTAGGCGCAGGACGAGACCTGGCGGGCGTTCGTAAGGTGGTTCTCGACGCAGTGTACCAAGCTCAAGGACAAGGATGCGCGCCCGGCATCTTAGGTATCGCGATTGGCGGCGATCGCGGCTCGGGTTATTATGCTTCCAAAGAAGTTCTCTTCCGGAAAATGGACGAATCGACTCCAGACCCACAGCTAGCTGCGCTCGAAAGACGACTGACCGAAGAATCCAACCAGTTGGGTATAGGACCGATGGGATTTGGCGGTGAAACCACAGTTTTAGCCAGCAAGATAACCGATCTTAACCGGCTGCCGGCCAGTTTCTTCGTCAGCGTTTCGTATATGTGCTGGGCCTACCGCCGCAGGCGAATGACCTGGAAAGACAACCAGGCCTCGTACGAATGAACAGGAAAACGGGCCCCCGATCTTAAGATGTCCGGTTTGTGACGTAATAAAGAAAAAAGTGGAAGGATAAAATGCAGAAAATAAACCTCCCCTTCACGGATGAAGTCGTGCGCGGTTTGAAAGTTGGCGACCCGGTGGCGCTCTCTGGAATATTGCTCACCGGCAGGGACGCGGCTCATAAATGGATGGTGGATACATTCATCAAAAAGATCCGTCCACCGCAAGGCGATGACCTGGAAGTTTACGAAGCCATCCATCCGATCATGGATGGCGGCGCGATTTATCATTGCGGTCCGGTCGTTTCTGGCCTGGATACCAAACAATACCGCTTCGTCGCAGCCGGACCCACCACGAGCACGCGTGAAGAGCCTTACCAGGGCGAAGTGATGCGTCATTTTCATTTGCAGGGCGTGATCGGTAAAGGCGGTATGGGCCCAAAGACATCGAGCGCCTGCAAAGAGGTACCCGGTTTATATCTACACGCAATCGGTGGGGCGGCATCCTGGATTGCCCAGACCGTATCGCGGGTGATAGGCGTTTATAAATACGATTTTGGCGTTCCCGAGGCCATGTGGGTGATCGAAGTCAAGGATTTCCCGGCGGTGGTCACGATGGATGCGCATGGGAACAGCCTGCACGCGGAGGTGGCGAAAAAATCGAAGGCTATCCTGGACGATTTGCTGGCAAAGGAGTAAATATTCTATGGAGCCACAAAGTTTCAAGCTCACTCCGAGTAAATATTCTTCTGCGATCGGATATTCCGAGTTGGAGGCGCAGATCTCAGCCCAGCCTACGGGTCGATTTTTTGATATCCAGTATTTCACTTTACCCGTATTCGAAGGCGAAGCCCTGCGCCAATTCCGGATCAGCCGGCACAGCACCGTTCCTGATAATACCAGGATCAGCCTCGGACGAATTACGATGCAAACCCACCACAGCGAAGTGCTGCATACCTTCTCATTCGGAGGGAGGTTGCATACTACCCTCGCAGGTGATTTTTTGCATTGCCATCTAGAGTCCCCTGCGCCGATCCTGAAGGTGCAAGATGAATTCGAAGACACCGGCAGCATCCTCGTGGATGAGATCCTAGACGCTCTGGCAGAAAACCAGGCGCGCTGCCAGATCAATGAGACAGAGCTTTATCATCGCCTGAGCCGTTATGAACCCTATGAGCTGTTCCTTTCCAGCCTTGTTACCATCCAGGCCAGGATCGACGCCACTCCTGCCCATGCGCACACGGAAGAATATCGAAAGCTCGCTTCTGCACTCAGACACACGATCCAGACTGTTATTGAAATAGACCACTGGACGGGAACCGCCAAAAGCCTGGAAGAAATTATCGCCCAGGGATGATAAAAAAAGGTTCTAGGGCCGTAACCAACCCAAGAACCTTTTTGATGAAGCAGGTAATTGATCAGGGAGTACAGACTTCCAGATCCACGTCATCGACAAACATAGACGACGGGGCACCAAAGCCATCATTATAGGTACCAAACGCTAAATGGAATGACGGATAAAATCCAGCGAAACCCTTCAAATTAAACTGGTGCATGACCCAGATTTCCGCATCACTTTGCTGCCATTGGAGCTGCCTGACAATGTTACCCCATGGATCCAGAACGACCACATATTGAAGATCATTCCCGCCAAGGAGTGGTTTCTCTCCCCACTTAGTGCCCTCAGCCGGCACCTGCGGCAGAGTGCCTTCCGGCGCCAGCGTGCCTTTATATGGGCCTGGGCTGAACGAATTCTCCCAGTAAGTCAAGGTTACGGTGGTGACATTGTAAGGGATATAAATGGGCTGTGTCCATACACTCGAGTAGCTGTACCAACTCCAATCCCAATCCAAATAGTAGATGCCGGTCAGGGCAGACCAACTTCCACCTGGCGTATGATTTTGCTTATCAGAGTAGCGAGCTGTCGCCTGCGTTGCAGGGAAAAACCACCACGACCGGCTTTCAAAGTCAGGATTGAGGATGTAATTCGTACATCCGGGTTGCGGCGGCTGTATGCTTGAACTATTGAGAACGATTGGCAGGTAAGCCTTTGATGGCGTCCCGCAACTCGTACAACCACCGCCGATCTGTACCGAACCATTGACAGCGGATCCAGCAATGCTGAAGCCGTCTATACCACCGAAGGAGACAGGCGGATCTTCTGCAAAATTAACAAAAGCATTTACTCCGGAGGCCGGATTGGCGGTATGGAAAAGGATGGTTGTAATCACGCCATCGGGGAGGGACTTGACAGGGAACGAGAAAATAGTACAGTCAACCTCTCCGTTCAGTTCAAGCGGATGGTAAAGACAACTCCCTGAGAAGCCGGACGGCAAGTTCATGGTGATTGAAAATGCCTCAGTCGGATTGATGCTCAGGTAAGTCTGGTCAAAGTCAATGGAGTACACCATGCTGGCAACGCTATTGCCGTTGGATTGGAATGTAACGGGCACGAACACGGTGCTGTTGGGATCTGCTGGGATATTGGATGCAATCGTCAGCGAAGGTCCCACCACAGATGGAGCTGCAATCGCCGGTTGGCTCCCAGGCGCTGCGATTAAGACCGCTCCGCTCATCCCCAAGAAGATGGATGCAAAGAGCATGATACTCAAAGCCTTGACGGTGATCTTGCTGATAAGAGTCGCCATGGTATTCACACATTTCCTTTCCAGCAACTGCCACTAATTCCGATTGGCTAACTTTTCATTTTATTTGGTATTTTTATACGGTACCCAATCATGAGGTGAGATTGCAAGAAGCTTGCCAGGTATATTAATCATTGAGCCAGTATAGAGTGCGGCGCACAAAACCTGTGCGCCGCACTTTGACTATCAGCAACTTACTTTCTCAGGGTCGGCAAAAAGACATTCATCAAATACTCAACGATATTCACAGAACCCCCATTGAAAACGCCGGCCAGGCTCTCTCCATTTGTGCCACCGAAGGAAGCCAGTGGATCAGAAGATGATTTAACTTGCGCCAGGAAGGAGCCAGTACCGTTCTTTACGTTAAGCTTCAAGTTCAGCAGAGTTCCGTCTGGCAGCACTGCTGCAGAAGAAGCAGCGTTGAAGACGGCGAAATTCAGCTCGCCATTGGTGCGGGCCGGATCGAAAAACACATAGCCCTTATACCCGACCGGTAAATTCCAGGTAAGCGAATCAGGAACTCCGTCGCCATTTGCGTCTGAATTATCAAAAGACAGCCAGGTTTGGTCGAAATCCACAGAGAAAACGGTGCTGTTTACCTGCTTACCTTGGGTATCCAGAGAAATTGGCAGGGTCACATGTTTGCCGAATTGAGCCGGGTAATTTACAGGGAGGTTCAAGCTGACGGGCTGGTTCGCCCCGGTTTGGAGCGGTTTTAATGAGCCAGTGCAACCTGCAGAAGCGCCATTCCAGATAATCGACACGTCGCAGGAGATGTCAGCCGCGTCCACAACATTATCCTGGTTGGGGTTGCAGCCAACTGCATTGCCAGGGAAGGTGCCTCCCGGCGTCAACAAGGGGTCCTGACCGTCGCCGTCGAAGATTTCCAGTACGATGGCGCTCAAGTCAGCAGCGTTCACCGTTCCATCGCCATTGCAGTCGCCCAATACGCCAGCCTGGATGCTGACAAAACCATCGATCGAGATGCCTTTCACGCTCAAATCATTGCTGCCGAAGGAAGGCGGTGGATTGAGCGAGAAACCAACGCGGGCGGAGTTTGTGGAATCAGGCGGAGCTGCACAAGTGGATTTGACCTTGAACTTGATGGTTACCAAAGAGGTCTTAGGCAGCGCTTCGCGCGGCGATACCTGGTCATAAATCGAGAAGTCAAGCTCACCGGTGGTGTCTGCAGGGTTGAACGACCAGGCCTTGGTAAAGCTGCCCAACAACGAGCTAAACGTGATTGCTCCAGGGACAGTTTGATCGAACTGCAAGCAGGTCTCATCGAAGTCGATGGAGAAAGCCAGGCTGTCAATTTGCATATCATTGGGTGTGAAATTGACCGGCACCGCTACGATTTGACCTGGCGTTCCTGGAACTCCACCGGGAACTTTCAAGAAGACCGGTAAAGCACGGTCTTTGTCGAAAGCAAACACGTCCAGCCGGTTATTGGTGTCATTGGTCACCAGATCGGAGGCAGCCGAGACGAAAGCCACGTGGCGTCCAAGGGAGGCGATGATGGGCGCATAGGAGCTGTTATTTGAATCCGTGCGGTTGATATCCAAAGAAATTCGTGTGGTTAAACCCATGGGGAAAGCGCCGGGAAAATCGGTCTCCCGGTCGTGAATGAAAATGTCGCGGGCGGCGTTGAAGTCTGGCAAGAAGGAATCCAGGTTGGTGGCATCCGAAGAGAAAGTCAAGAACCGGCCATCCGTGGTGATCGACGGCAGATACGAATTACCGCCCACCGCTTGCTGACCGAAGAAGTTGACGTTGACGCGCGTTACCACCGCAGGCGCTACCGATCGATCATAGACAAAGATGTCTTGCAAATTATTGGTATCGTTTGCAACCAGGTCCGAAGCACGGGAGGCAAACGTTACATAATTACCATCTGTGCTGATGAACGGGGTGAAGGAAGCGTTGTTGCCTGTGGTGACGAGGCCCGGAATTACAGAAGCTACCGTGAGGGTGAATGGAGTGGTTCTCCAATCCGCGATGAAGATGTCTTCCAGGTTGCCGTTGGCATCTGCCACAACAGGGGTTGCGCTGCCTGCTAACGTAGGATCTTTGGAGACAAAGGTCACAAAGCGACCATCCTGTGTAATCCAGGGGTTGGTGGAATCTTCAGTGAGCTGGGTTCTAGTAACCGGCGGGCCAGCTACAATGCCCAAGGATATTCGAGTAGTTCTGTTTAGCTGGCGATCACGCACAAACACATCCGCCTTGTTGTTGGTGTCCCCTGTCACAAGGTCATTGAAGGTGGAGCTAAAAGCGATATATCTTCCATCCCCGGAAATGGAGGGATGCAGGCACTCGCCGCCGTGACCATCGTCATTTGCGGTGTTGTTCTTTACCGAAGCTCGGGTGATTGAAGTGACATCATCAAAATCGCCGTCGTTATCGAAGTCGCGATCATAGACGAATACATCCCGGGCGCCATTGTTATCGGCGGATACCAGGTTGGTGGCATCGGAGTTAAAGGCGATGAAACGCCCATTTGTGGACATAGCCACTTCCCACGCGTCGCCATTGGCTTGCTTGCCATTCATCCCCCGACTAAGCAAGATGGTCCTAACACCGCCAGGCTCGTCATAGATTCCATTCCCATCGTAGTCCCGGTCTCGTAAGAAAACTTCACGGCAATAGCGCGGGTTTCCAGAGCCATCCGTGCAGTTCTTAGTGAGTCCCGCGACCAGGTTGCCGGCAACAGAAGAGAAAACTACATAGCGACCGTTGCCCGAGATAGCGGCAGAGTATTCTTCCAAAGGCAAACCGGAGTTATCGTTACCCTGGATATTATTGAAAGTGTAATTTGCATCGCTGCCTAAGGATACCCGGGTGGTCATGCCGCCCCGGCATTCGGGGAGGGTAAACCAGCCAATCACAGTATGCCAGTTATTACCGGCATTGCCACCCGTGAATGTGCCAGTATAGCTACTGGAGTAGAACATGTTCGTATACCAGAACACGCACTCATCCAACGGGTCGATGCTCATCTGGCTTTGGCGTCCCCAGGGGCCATTATCGTTACCTACGGCATTGAACTGGACACCATTGTACGTGGGAATAGCTCCTTTTTGCAACAGCCTCTCGCCACGGGTCAGCTTACCTAGCGGGTCGTTCCGCAAGCGAGCGGTGTAAAAAACGGCGGGCGGCACAGCGACTAAACCCGGAGGAGAAGCGGGCGCATCTTCGCTCGATTCGTTATAGCCTAAGGCCATATTTCCAGCCCGGTCGACTGCCAGGCTGCCCATCCAACGGTACTTGGGGAAGTCACTAAAAGCATCTGGAGCATAGGTGCCAGTCTGGTAGAAATTTGGAACTCCACCAGCGAACTGGATTTCATAAAACCGCTGGCTGGAAATGTTGTTTGCCAGAATTGTGTGATTGGCCCACAAGGAGGCAATGCCATCTACAATGCGGTATTGCATTGGGGACATCAGGCGGTTGCCATGGGCATCCAACAACACATTTGTGCCAGTGAGCGGCTGAGGAATGATATACCCATTCGCCCAATTATCATTGGACGTATCGGTATTTAATGTCCAGTTCGGCGATAAGGCATTACCAAAGAGAGATTTGCTTGGATTCTGCCAATCGACGAAGTACTTCCAGATGTAAAATTTTCCCGGCGCAATCGAAGCGAAATAGTTCGGCATACCAAAGGCTGGTGGATTGCCTTCCAGGTTCGTCGGCACCAGATGCTGGTAGTTGGTCATATCCTGCGCCAGATAATGGGAGACAAAGCGGAAATTCGCGACGTTATCCACCAAGTCGGTGCGGTTCAGCGCAAAAACGCGCACGCCTTGAGGGGTTCTATAAAATCCATGGTTCTGCATCTGGTACATATCTGCCGAAATGTAGTAGCCATCCGGCCACAAGGCCAGCTTCGGCATATCGGGGTAAAGCTGCGGCCCGCTGCCTGCATTCGTCTGTAGGGCATAGAAATACCAGTTGGTAGCGTTGAAATAAGCCCCAGGGGTGAAGGGCGGTGTGTTGGTGTTCGAAACAGCGATGCAGAAGAAATAGGGGCCGAGGTCGATATCATCATAAGCCACATCCAACACCACGAAACGCCTGGCCAGGTGGTCATAGATGACATAAGGCTGTCCATGATGGTTAGCACCCCCTTCAGTAGAGCAGGCGGTTGTCCCGGTGCTATTCGCCCAGAAGGCTGCGAATGTAGTCCGCTCGATTAAAGTCCCGTCTTTTGTAAATAGGGCTACCATCTTGTTTACGGCTTGCAGGAAGTGGGTGTGCCCGGCAGCACCGGAGGTATCGGGGACTGCGCCGAGGACCATAGGATCGTTAAGATCCTGCCCTGTAGTTGGAAAGACATCTGTATCCCCTGGAGGATTGTCATTGCGCTGGGTTCCTTCAAAAACCACAATTGGCTTTGGCAATGTGGTCGGAGTAACATCCGGCGCGGATGGATCTGCCAGCTTCTGAGCCATAACCGGCTGCACGAAAGAGCTCGCGGACATCATGAGCAGCATGCAGATGGTAAACAAATGGAATAGGGAAGTAGTTTTTTTCAACATCGATATCCTCCATTTACTTAACTAGTCTGATCAACCTCTTGCAGGTTTTGTGCCAGATGCACTCGGCGACACAGAAATGATGAAATTTCTCACAAAAACCATGGCTTCCAAAGAGCTTCTTTTCCGTTAAACAGCGAACGAACAAAAGCGCTCACTTCCCGCCAGTTGACAGGCAAGAGAGCAAATGGATGCAATACTGATTGCATTCTAAGATAAATAGCTGATTAAGACAGTAAAATTAAGCTAAATTCTAATTAAGAATTCAGTCAGCCTTTACATCCAGGCAGACTCAGTCTGGCATCTCTGGCGAAAAATAGATAAAAAAACAGCTTGGCGTTGGTTTTGACGCCAGGCTGTTTTCGAAAAGGATCTTTTACGGGCAGGCAACCAATGATACATCGTCCACAAACATGGATGTCACCCCGCTGTAACCGTTGTTGTAGGTTCCCCATTGCAATTGAACAGTCTGACCGGCAAACCGCATCAGGTTAAACTTGAAATTGCGCCAATATTGCTGGTTGCTTCGCTGCCAGATCAATGTGTCCAGCCAGTTGCCCCAACTGTCAAGCACGAGCAGGTATTGCACATCTCCCGACACCGAATCTGGTCCATTTTCTGGGGCGGTCGGGCGCTCGATCTGCGGTGAAAAGCCAGTCTCTCCTGAGATCGAATATAGCCACATACTGAGCACTGCGCTGTTAGAAGAGGCGGGAATACTGACCACCTGGCGGAAATCCGAATAACTAAAACGGTTATGGGCTTGATAAACGATGCCGCTGCGCATAGAACGCAACCCGCTGCGCGCCAGGGCAGTAGAATATGAGGCCGAGTAGGCTGTGAGCGGAATATACCAGAACGAATTATTTTCGAAGCCGCCGTTTCCAATTCGCTCCGTACATCCCGAGGGCGGAGGAGGAGGCGTTCCAGAGCAGGTATCCACTTTTGCGTTATCCACGTACATAACCGTCCGGCCGTCATAACCGCCATTAAATGCGCCGAATTGAATTCGGATACTTCTTCCAGCATAGCCAATCAGGTTGAATTCTACATGAATCCATTTCGTCGAATTCATGGGCTGCCACCACAACAAGGTTTGAATAACAACCCCCGTATTCGGATCTAATACCAACACGTATTGAGCATCACTGGCTAGCGGGCTGTTGCCCCATTCCGCGCCTACCTCCGGCGGGGTCTGTACCTGGTCAGGCGCGTAAATCGCAGTGCTAAGCGGGAGCAGATCCAATTTCAATACGGCGCTGGTGGCATTGTATGGGATATAAACCGTTTGCCAGGCATCCGAATAGCTGTAGCGGTTGACAGAAGAATAGAGTGGAATTCCGGTACGCATAGAGCGATACCCACTGTAGGCATAGTCGCTCGAGTAAGCCGCAGGGAAGGGGGTATTAGGGATGCCCCAGGCGCCATTATATTCAAAGCCGCTATTGGCCATTTGGTTTCCGCAGGTTCCTGAAGGAGGCAAAGGAGGCGGATTTCCCCCGCACATCTGCAAGGATACATCGTCAACATACATGGCTGTGACGCCGTCGCTATTGTCGTTGTAGGAGCCAAAGTCTAATTTAATCGACTTGCCAGCATAGGCACTCAAGTCAAACGTCTGAAAAGTCCAGAAACCATTGTTGTAACGCACCCACATCAGCGTAGCGAGCTGTTTGTTATTCGCATCGAATACTCTAACATATTGGGCATCGTACATCATGGGAGCATCGGTTAAGGCTGGCTTATTTGTTCCATCGTCTGAGGCGGGAGCAGAGGTCGCCTCGGTGCTAAGCATGTATAACCATACGCGCAAGGTTACGGAGCTAGAACCTGCCGGTATGCTGATCATTGGTGAGCGCACGGAGGAATATCCATATTGATTATTGGATGGATTCAGGATGCCCGTAAGAGCTGAACGCGTTCCACCGTGTGATACGTTTGTTGAATAACTGGCCGAAATTTCACCGGA
>Ga0209048_10002268_pt1 | contig 19234 bp, 17 predicted proteins | sample FrelakmetCRP12CR_FD_187146 | JGI IMG/M metagenome (GOLD analysis project Ga0209048, IMG submission 187146) | Freshwater lake sediment microbial communities from the University of Notre Dame, USA, for methane emissions studies - CRP12 CR (SPAdes)... | ecosystem: Environmental > Aquatic >... | reverse complement strand
AGGACCGGGGTGCCGCTGAACATCGCCTCGATCAGCGTGAGGCCGAACGGCTCCTCCCAGAGCGCCGGCATCCAGAGCAGCCGCGCCCCCGCCAGCAGCCGGCGCTTCTCCGCGCCGTCCACCGAGCCGATGTAGCGCAGGCTCCGGCTGAGGCTCGGCCTCCATCCTCCAGCGATGACCAGCCGCCGACCCAGGCGCCGGGTCCCCTCGATCGCCCACTGGTAGCCCTTCACGCTGTGCAGTCGTCCCAGGAAGAGGTCGTAGCTGTCCTTTTCCCGGCGGAAATCGAAGTCGGCCGGATCGAGGCCGTTGTGGACCCAGGCGGTCCCGCCATAGCGCGAGGCGTGATTCCGGCTGAGGAAGATCGTGTTGGGAGGAAGCACCGCTCCCTCGCGGGGATTGCCGTGCAGGGTCCACAGGTGGGGCAGTGCAGGGGCCTTCTGGATGGGATAGTGCGCGTGCAGGAGATCGGCCCCGGCCGGGAGGTACGGCGAGCAGTCGAACCCCGGCGCGCGCAGCAGCTTCGGGTCGACAGGAATGACCGTGGCTTCGGGGACTCGGCTGCCGGTCGCGGCGATCAGGCTGACTCGGTGGCCGAGCGCCGCGAGGCCCTTGGCAAGGCCGACCACGACCCGCTCGGTGCCGCCGTAGCCCACCACGGGCAGGCGGGTGTGATGACTGAGCACGATATGCACGGGGGGCCAATATAATCACGCGCCCGGGGTTGGTTTCCCGACAGCGGGGTGCCCCGAAACGACCAGCCCCCCTCCGGCGCGCCTCGTGGACCGCCACAGGAACCCTGCGCCCGGCGACTTGATCTCACCGCAGCGCTCCGGCATAATGGGTTCGATGGCGGTGCCCTGATGCCACACCCACCCGACGCCCGATGAAAGGTCTTCGTGCCCGATCACGCCCGACTTGTGGTGGTCACCCCGGTCCGCGATGAGGCCTGGATCCTCGACCGGTTCCTGGCGGTAACCAGCCGTTTCGCCGATCGTATCGTCGTGGCCGACCAGCAATCGACAGATGCAAGCCGGGACATCTGCCGCCGCTACCCGAAAGTGAAGTTGTTCGAGAATCCCTCCGCAGAGTACGATGAGGCGTCCCGGCAGCTCCTTCTCCTGGATGCTGCCCGTGCGGAGGTACCCATGCCGCGGATCATCCTGGCGCTCGACGCGGACGAGGTCTTGGCCGCGGATGCCCCGGGTTCGGCGGGCTGGACACGCCTGCGCGAGCTCCCGCCAGGCACTGTGATCGCGCTCGAGCGGGTGGAACTGGTCGGAGCGACGGCCTGGTGCCTGCGGCAGAGCAGGTGTTCGGTACTGGGGTACGTGGACGACGGCGCCCCGCATCTACCCCGCCCGATTCACAGCAGGCGGATTCCCTATCCCGAGGGCGCGCCGCTCGCGGAATTGCCCGACGTTCAGGTCCTGCACTACGCGTGGCTCCGGCCTTCCGCGGTCGCAGCCAAGGCCCGATGGTACAGCGCGCTCGAGAACTGCCTTGGCACCTGCCCGTGGACCATGAAACGGCGCGCGCGCTATCACGACCTGATGACCTCCATGAGCCGGGCGCGGATCGAACCCAGTTGCGCCTCCTGGTTCGAGGGATGGGAAGCCCAGGGAATCGACATGCGCTCGGTGCGGGAGGAGCGCTCCTACTGGTACGACGACGAAGTGCTCCGCCTTTTTCAGAAGTGGGGTGCGCGCCGGTTCTGGCTCGATGACCTGTGGGAGGTGGATTGGGAGGAATGCCGTCGCGCTGCGCTGGCCCGTGGTGAAGCGGGTATTCCTCCAACGCCCGTGGCCACCCCGCCGCTCCTGCTCCGGCGAATGATGCGAGTGATTGATCCCCTCTACCGTCGCCAGCGGGCGCTGCGCCACCGGTTCAGCGGTCGACGCGGCCCGGGCGGCTGATTGTTCCCGATGCCGGCTGTATCGGGATTCACGATCGTCCGCAACGCGATTCGCCTTGATTTTCCACTCGAGGCCAGTCTTCGCTCCATCCTGCCGCTGTGCGATGAACTCGTCGTCAACGTCGGGCGCTCCGATGACGAGACCCTCGATCTCGTGCGGAGCATCGAGGATCCCAGGATCCGTGTCCTGCAGAGCGAGTGGGGTGGCTCGGGGCGGGGTGAAATACTGGCCCGCGAAACCCAGCGGGCCATGGAGGCCTGCCGGTACCCGTGGGGGATCTACATCCAGGCTGACGAAGTGCTGCACGAACAGGGTGCTTCGCTGTTTCGGGAAGCCATCAATGCGGCGGATACGGATCCCGGGGTCGAGGGGCTGCTGGTTGAGTACCTCCACTTCTATGGATCCTTCGACCGGATCGCCACAAACCGGCGCTGGTATCGCCGAGAGGTGCGCGCCGTGCGCCTGGGGGGCGAAGTCCACAGCTTCGGCGATGCGCAGGGATTCCGGGTCGGTCCAGAGCACCGCCGAATCCGCGCCCGCCGGACCGGAGCCGTAATGTTCCACTATGGATGGGCGCGGCCGCCGGCCGCCATTGCCAGCAAGCGGGAGGCGGATCGGGTCATCTTCGCGGAGCGCCCTGGCGCCGCTCCCGAGGCCGAGGGGCCCCGTCTCTACTGGACTTGGGGACTCCATCCCTTCCAGGGCACCCATCCGGCCGTGGTGCAGTCGTGGATCAGGCTGCGAGACCACGAGCGCACCCGGCTCACCGAGAAGACCTGGCGTGGGCAACTCCGCTTTATGATCTCGGCCTTGATCGAGAAGGCGACCGGCTGGGAGCCCTTCGTCTATCGGAATTTCACTGAGGTATGATGGCCGACGTCTCCGGTTTGCGCGTGCTGCTCATCGCCGCGGCCAACCGCCGGTACCACCAGGTCGGCCATTCACTCCGGGATGGGTTTGCGCAACTGGGCGCCGAGGTCACTCTCGAGGATCCCCGCCCCTCAGCGCTCGACCGGCTGCTTCGCCGATCGCTGCACGACCGGCTCCGCGACCTCATTCGCCGGGTGCGTCCGGAGCTGATAGTGGTATTCAAGGGGGCGCGACTCGAACCGGCGATGATCCAGGAACTGCGCGCAGAGTCCCGCGCGCGCTGGGCGAACTGGTTTCCCGACGACCCCCACGCCGGCGACTTGGCCAGGCGACTGGGGCCCGCCTACGACGCTTTCTTCACCCATGACTCGTGGAGCGTGGACCATCACCGCGCGGCCGGCGTCAAGGCCCATTATCTCGCCTTCGGCTGCGATCCCTCCTTCCACCAGCCGGTCCCGGTGCCGGACCGCTTTCGCTCCCGGATCGCGTTCGTCGGTTCACGTGACGAGCCCAGGGCACACGTCCTGGCCCGGCTGGACGATCTCCATGTCACGATCTGGGGCCCGCGCTGGCCCCGCGGGCCCCTCTATGGCTCCGATTTCGTGCGGGCGCTTGCAGGAGCGGAGATCGGGCTCAACATCCATCAGCAGTTCGGCCCTCTGGGCGATGCCGCATTGTACGGGCACGGAGCCAACATGCGGGTGTTCGAGCTGGCCGCCGTCGGCACGCCGCAGCTGGCGGATGCCAAGCAGGACATTGCGCGCCACCTTGAGCCGGACCGCGAAATCGTGCTGTACCGGACCGTGGCGGAACTCCGGGATCGGGCTCGGACGCTCGCGGCTTCGCCGTCGCTGCGCGCGGCCCTGGCGCAGGCCGCGCGGGAGCGCGCCCTTCGCGAGCACACCTGGACCCGCCGGCTCGAAGAGTTGATCGATATCACTATGCACCACGGCTGACGGGCGGACAGCTCACCGGCGGCAAATCGTCAGCTCCCCGCTGCGGGAGATGCGGAACCCGCGCCCGGCGATCGCCGAATGGAAGGCGCCGGATCCGCTGCCGAAGCTCGAATCATCGTGGAGCTCGATCGCGATGGTGTCCACCCGGTCCAGCCAGGTCCCACAGTGCTCCGAGAAGACCACGGCCTCGGCTCCTTCGATGTCTATCTTTAACAGCGAGATGCGCTCATGGCCCGAGGCGGCGAGCAGCGACCCGATGTCGATCCCCTCGAGGTCCCCCTCCTCGTCCGGTCCGCACAGCCGGACCTGCCTCGCCCACTCGCGGCCGTCGCGATAGGGCGTCCGAGACAGCACCAGACGGACAGGGTGTGACCAGACGGCCGCGCGGAGGAGAGTCGTCCGATTTCCGTACGGGGCCAGATTGCGCTGGAGGGCGGTGAAATTGCCCGGTTCGGGCTCGACCGCGATGACATGGCACCCCGGATGGCGCGACAGGAAGTGGGCGGAGGAGTAGCCGACATTGGCTCCGCAATCGATCACCAGATGGACGCCCTCCAGCTCATCCAGGCAGCGGTACTCGCGCTGGACGAAGATCTGGGAGAATAGGTCGAGGTCTGAGGTGCCAGGCCGGACGAAGAGCGGGTGGGCCACCAGGGACGGATGGAGCCGCGCACCCGCGCCTCGACCGACGCGGAGCCAGGAGCGGAGCACGAACCCGGCCGCGGCCCGTACTCCGAGGACCGACGCCAGGCCGCGGAATCGATTCCATCGTGCCCTGAGTTTCCACCGCTTCGGGACTGTCGCCATTGCGTGCTCCCCGTGAGACGGACCGGGGGCCCCGGTCTGATCGCCCCCTTCGGCCCGTCTACGTTGCTCAGGAACTCGGGCGGCCGCCAGCCGGCAGCGCTGGCCGGGTCGTCCCCTTCCCGGAAAGGCAGGGCGCGTGCACGACGTACGCTGGTTTGCACCGAACCGGTACTGTGCGCTGGTCGTGCCCCGCCTGCTGCAGAAAGGCTGGTCGGTCGCGCTCGATGGCGACGCCCCGGCCCGGCTGGTGGTTTCGATGGACGCCCAAGTTGCGACGGCCGCGTTTTCCTTTGCCCGCCGGCATCGCTGCGCCATCCTGGTGTATCTCTGGGACCTTCCGCCGTGGCGGCTCGGACGCGGGCGTCCGGATCTCGTCTTCGCGCTGGGCGATCGGCTGCTCCGGATTCCCTGGCCCGGGAGGCGGTATCCGCAGCGCGCCGGATACTACAGCCGATTGCGGTTCGTGGCCTCCCGTGCGGCTGAAGTCTGGGTACCGAGTCGCCTGACGCTGGAGCGGGTGGGCGAGCGATTCGGGCTGCGGTGCCGGCAGGTTCCCTTCTGCTACGATTCCGACCGGTTCGTCCCGGGCCCGCCATTCCCGGCCAAGGGGGGCGCCCCCGTCCTGCTCTCCATTTCCCGCCTTACCCCGCACAAGAATCAGGCAGCGGTGCTCCGCGCGGCTGCCCGGTTCGAGCCCCGTCTGGCCGTCCGCCTGATCGGCGCGGGCGACGACCGAGCCGCCCTCGCCGAACTGGCGGCGGATCTTGGGGTGCAGTGCAGCATCGAGAGCGGCCTGGACGACCAGGCGGTACTCGCAGCCTATCGATCAGCCTCGGTAGTCGTCTGCCCCAGCCGCTTCGAGGGATTTGGCCTCACCCCGATCGAAGGAGTCGCCTGCGGCGTTCCCGTGGTGGCGTCGGACATTCCGCCCCATCGTGAATTCCTCGGCGATTCGGTCGAGTACTTCCCTCTCGACGACGACGCAGCCCTCGTCGCAGCCATCCGGCGGGCGATGGTGCGGCCCCCGGTCCCAAGCTCCCCTCTGGCCCCGCTTTCTATTGACGCGGCAGCCGCCCGCTTCGACGCAGGGCTCCAGGAGGTGTTCGGACGACTTCAGGCGGCAGGCAGGCGGTAGGCGACGAGGGTCGTTCCCGTGATGTGAGCCAGCGGCAGCTGGCGGGAGAGTTCGTTCAGCGCGCGGAAGACTCCGGCGCATTCCGGTCCGTAATCGTGCCACAGCACGAGTCCCCCCGGCTTTACCATCCGCAACGCCTTTCCCGAGTCGTTCACCACGTAGGAGTAAGCGTGCGAACCGTCGACGAACACGACGTCGCAGGCCTGGCGCCACGGGGTCTCGTCGAACGCCTTGCTGTCGCCGTAGAGCTGCGTGATCCGTGACTCGACCTCGGTGCCGCTGTACAGGAACCGGGTGAAGGCGGATTCGCGCCGCGCGTAGTCCGCCGCCTTCGCGGCGTCGCCCGGCGTGTCCTGGTAGCTGGCGACCTGGTCCGGCGCGAGTGTGAGGGTGATGACCCGGCCGCCCGGCGGCTGGTTGCGGGCCCAGAGGTAGGCGGTCTTCCCGGTGCAGGTGCCGAACTCGAACATCTGCTTCGCGTCGCGGGCCAGCACCGCCAGGATCCACGCTTCGGCATCGGAGGTGCCGCCAGGCACGCGTATGGTGCCGCGTCCCACGTAGGAGACCTCGGCGGCGCGGGTCGCCCCCAGTTCATCGGGGACGAATCGCGGGTCGAGGTGCTCGACCGGTATCCGGGGCACGGGCCAGCGCCGGAGCCATCCCCGTTGCCGGGCGCGACCGCGGAGGATCAGGAACTCGCGCGTGACGCCAAGGAGCAGCAGCGTCAGAACGATGACGAGAATGAGCAGCAGGGTCACGCCGCATCGTACCGGGCCCCGCTTCAGGGGTCAAGCGACGCCAGGTCTGGTGAGCAACCGCGGCCGGACTATGATTCCGGCATGGGGCCGCACCTTCTCCTGACCTACGATTTCCCCCCGATCGGCGGCGGGATCGCCCGGATGACGGGCGAAATCGCGGCGCGGTACCCGCCCGGTCAACTGATCGTCTCCACCGGCCGCACACCCGGCGACGCCGAGGCCGATGCCCGGCTGCCCAACCGGGTGGACCGGCTGTCGATTCCGTCGTCCCGGCTGCGGACCCTGCCCGGCCTGGTGCGCTGGACCCGCCGCGCGATCGAACTGTCGAAGCAGCAGGACGTGGACTTCGCCTGGTGCGGCAACATCAAGCCCGCACTCTATCCCGCCAGATGGCTGAGAGTGCGGGCCGGGATTCCAACCGGTCTCTTCGTCTACGGGATGGATCTCCTCCTCCTCCAGGACCAGGTGCGCCGGTCCGCGCTCAAGCGACACATGGCCCGCGGCCTGCTCGCCGATGTCGCCGTCATCGCCGCGATCAGCCGGTGGACCGCGGACCTCTGCCGCGACGTGTTCGGCGAGGTGGGCCTGACGCCGTCGGATGGCCTGATCCGCGTCGTTCCGCTCGGCACGGATCCGGTGATCTTCCATCCCGGCATCGACACCTCGGCGATACGGCAGCGCTATCATCTCCCGGCCGGCGAGTGGATGCTGACCGTGGCGCGCCTGACGGCACACAAGGGCATCGATACCGGGATCCGGGTGCTGGCCGCGCTCGTCGAGCAGTATCCGGAGTTGCGCTACGCCATCGTTGGTTCAGGCGCGGACCGCGCCGAGCTCGAGGCGCTGGCGGCCCGCCACGGCGTGGCCGACCGGGTCCACATCCTCTCCGGTGTGCCGGACCGGGATCTCCCCGCCTTCTACAACCTGGCCGGTCTCTACCTTGGTCTTTCGCGGCAATCGCCCCGCGCTGTCGAGGGATTCGGGATATCGCTGGTCGAGGCTTCGTCCTGCGGCGTGGCCGTGGTCGCGGGCCGGACGGGCGGGATCCCCGACGCGGTGCGGGACGGTGAAACGGGCCGCCTCGTGGATCCCGGGGATTTCGGCGCCGTGGTGGCCACGGTGCGCGACCTCCTGGGGGACGAGGCCGAGCGTCGCCTGCTGGGAGCCGGGGGGCGAAAGCTCGTCGAGGCTCACCTCAACTGGGACCGGGTGGCGCGAGAGCTCCGTGCGATCGGCGAGGAGTTCAGCCGGGACCGGCCGCCTGGGGGGCGAGGCGGGCGCTGATCGCATAGGTGGGGCACTGCCGGACGAAATCACCGTCCAGCGGTGACCAGGTCTGGATCTCCTCCGTCACCACGGCCTTGCCGTCCTGGTCGAGGTGGAAGACCCCGGGGGCCCGCATCACGCAGCTGCCGCACCCGATGCAGCGACGGCGATCGACCCGCACCTGGACCTGGCGCTGGGGGTAGATCCCCGTCCCTTGCCGGTCGAGCACCGCGGAGATGGAGTCGAGCATCGTGGCCGTGGCCCGCTCGCCTTCCTCGATCACCTCGCGGTTCCGGTCGAAAGCGAACATCGACACGTGCTCGACCCGCGGGTGCACCAGGACCAGGGGCGGGCCCGCCCACCCCTCGAGGCGGGTCTGCACCATCGTCTGCATCACGATCTCGAGGCCGCGGATGTAGGTCGCCGCAAAGCCCTGCTCCTGGACCTCGGCCCGCAGGGCCATCGTGGAGCCGACGTCCACCGCGATGATCGGTCCCGGGCTCCGCGCCGCCGCGATCTGGACTGGCAGGTTCTCCATCACGGCGCCGTCGACGTAGTACCGGCCGCTGATTTCGCGGGGGGGGAGGATGCCGGGGAGGGCGCAGGAGGCGAACACGGCGTCCGCCACCCGGACATCGGTCAGGCCCGGCAGGCCCCAGAGGACCTGCATGCCCGAGTTGAGTTCGACCGTGTTGACCAGCAGGGCGTGGCTGAGCTGGTCGAAGGTGATGTCGCCGACGAGGGTATGGATCAGCTGGTCCAGCGGCTCGCGGCGGTAGACGGCGGGCGACCGCATGCGCTTGAGGGCCATGTCCACGTGGGCCACCTGGAAGATGTCCCGCCGCCGGACGTCGAGCCCGTGGCGGGTCATCTCCTCGACCGGCATGCCGCTGGCCCAGGCGGCGGCCACCAGCGAGCCCATGCTCGACCCGACCACCAGGCTGGGCGTGAGGCCGCGTGCCTCCAGGGCCCGGAACACGCCGATGTGCGCCAGCCCCTTGAGGCCGCCGCCGCTTAACACCAGGGTGAACGGGCCCACGATCGGCATGCGCTTGCCTGTGATGGTTCGTTCCGCGTAACGTACCCCGTTCCCGGGACGCGGTATAGGGGCCGCACTCCCGTCGGCGCACCCGCCCCGTGAGGTCTTTCCCCCTGGCTTTCTCGCTGACGCGCGCACGACTTCCCCGGGACCCCGCCTTTCGTCTCGGCCTCCTCTTCGTCGGGGTCGCGGTCCTGGCCGCCCTGCTGGCTCCGCTGCTCGCACCGCGAAACCCGCTGGTGGGGGATCTCAAGCATGACTACCTCACGGCGCCCGGCATCCACTTCCTGCTGGGTGCCGATACCCAGGGCCGCGACATCCTGAGCCGCGTGATGTACGGCGCACGCCTGTCCCTGGCCGTGGGCGTCATCTCGCAGGCCGTCGCCGTGCTGCTCGGGGTGAGCCTCGGCCTGCTCGCGGGATTCCACGGCCGCTGGGTCGATGCCCTCATCATGCGGCTGGCCGACGTCACGCTCGCGTTCCCGGCGCTCCTGCTCCTCATCGCGGTGTCGGCGGCGGTGCGGCCACCCTATCTGGTGATCTTCGTGCTGATCGGGGCGGTGGGGTGGGCCGGCATGGCCCGGCTGGTCCGGAGCCAGGTCCTCGTGCTCAGAAACGCTGAATACGTCATGGCCGCCCGCGCCCTCGGGGCCCGCGACGGGCGAATCCTCTGGCGCCACCTCCTGCCCAACGTCCGGGCCCAGATCATCGTCGCGGCGACACTGGGCATGGCCGGCGCGATCATGGCCGAGGCGGCCCTCTCGTTCGTCGGGCTCGGGGCCCAGCCCCCGACCCCGAGCTGGGGCGCGATGGTCGCCGAGGGCCGCGACCTCCTCCGGGTCGCGCCCTGGGTGTCGCTGGCCCCCGGGATCGCCATCGGCATCACCGTGCTGGGCTTCAACCTCGTGGGCGACGGGCTGCGCGAGGCGTGGGACCCGAAACTGAGACCCCGCTCATGACCACCGTTCCCCGTTCCCCCGCGACCGAAGGGAGTCCTTTAGGGTTCCCCGTTCCCGGCTCTGCCGGGCTCGACGTCGAAGCCCTCCGCGCCGCCGAGTTCCCCAGAGCCCACGAGCGGGTCTATCTCGACGCGGCCAGCATCGGGCCGCTGCCCCGGCGCACCGTCGCGGTGCTCGACGCCTTCAACCAGCGGCGGTCCCGTCCCTGGGAGCTCACGGCCGCCGACTTCTTCGACCTGTTCGCCCTCTCCCGTGCGAAAATCGCCCGGCTGGTCAACGCCGACCCCTCGGAGATCGCGCTGGCGCCCAACACCAGCTTCGGCCTCGGCCTCGCCGCGCGGGCGCTGCCCCTCGCCCCGGGCGACGTGATCGTGGCCAGCGAGCGGGAGTTTCCCTCCAACGTCTATCCCTGGATGCGCCTGGAGGACCGCGGCGTACGGCTCGAACTGGTCCCCGTCACCGCGGAGGGGTGGCCCGACGAGGCCCGGCTGCTGGAACGGATCGAGGATCCCCGGGTCCGGATCCTCGCGGTGTCGCTGACCCAGTTCAGCAACGGCTACACGGTGGATCTCGACGCGCTGTCGCGCGCGACCCGTCGGACCGGGACGCTGCTCGTGGTGGACGCGATCCAGGCCGTGGGCCAGCTGCCGGTGGACCTGGCCCGGACGCCGGTGGACCTGCTGTCGTGCGGCGGGCAGAAGTGGCTGCTGTCGCCGTGGGGGAGCGGGTTCGTCTACGTGCGGCGGGGGTTGATCGAGCAGCTGGATCCGGCGATCACGGGGTGGATGGCCTTCGAGGGCACCGACGACTTCTCGCGGCTGACCACCTACAACCCGGCGCTGAGGCCCGACGCCCGGCGGTTCGAGCTGATCACGCTGCCCTTCCAGGACTTTGCGGGGATGAACGCCTCGCTCGAGCTGCTGCACGAGGTGGGAATCGAGCGGATCGCCGCCCACGTGCGGAGTCTCCGGGCGCCGGTCCTCGACTGGGCCCGGCGCCGGGGCGTGCGGGTGACCTCACCAGTCGATCACCGGGGATCCGGGATCCTGTGCATCGCGCCGGAGAACCCGGCCGAGGTCCACCAGGCCCTCCGCGAGGCCGGGGTCTCGTGCAGCCTGCGCGAAGGGTCCCTCAGGCTGAGCCCGCACTGCTATACCACGATGGCGGACATGACGCGGGTGGCGGAGGTGCTCGAAGCCGCCCACGCATAGGCGGCGGGCGCCGCCGCCCCCTACTTCTTGGTGACCTGCTCTTCCTTGAGGACGTGCTTGGCGAACAGGAATACCAGGAAGGCCACGATCAGGAAATTGATCAGCGAAGCCAGGACCAGGCCGATTTGGAACTGTCCTATGGCGAGCTTCTGCCAGTCGCCGCTGGGCAGGACCAGGCCGACGATCGGCATCAGCAGTCCATCCACGATCGACTTGACCAGCTCGCCCGCCTTGCCGCCGATGATCACGCCGATGGCCAGCCCGATGACGCCGTATTCCTTGAGGAACTTCATGAACTCGCTCATGGCACCCTCTCCTTGAAGAATCAGGTCTCCACTTCGATCAGGGCAAAGTTCTTCTTCCCCTTCTGCAGCAGCAACCATCGCCCGCCCAGGAGATCGTCCGGCCCCGCGCGGCGCTCTTCCGCCATCGTCTCGCCGTTGAGCGAGAATCCCCGCCCCTGGAGGCCCCGGCGCGCCTCCCCCTTGGACGCCGCCAGTCCGGCCGTGACCAGCAGGTCCACGGCGCCGGCGCCCGCGCGAAGGCTTTCGGCCGGCAGCCGCGCGCAGGGGATCTCGCGGGCCAGGATTTCGAAGACGCCCGGTTCGGCGCTCCGGATGTCGCTGCCGCCGAACAGCAGCTGGCTCGCCGCCACGACGCGGCGCGCCGTCGCCTCGCCGTGGACCCGGGCGGTGACATCCTCCGCCAGCCGGCGCTGGGCCGGCCGCCGGCCCGGGTCGGCCGCCTGGGCGGCCATCAGCCCGGCGATCTCTTCCAGCGAGAGGAAGGTGAACAGCTTCAGGCACCGCTCGGCGTCCCGGTCATCGACGTTGAGCCAGTACTGGTAGAACTGGTAGGGGCTGGTCCGGGCAGGATCGAGCCACACGTTGCCCGCCTCGCTCTTGCCGAACTTGGTGCCCGAGGACGTCGTCAGCAGCGGAAAGACCAGGCCGTGGGCCTGCTTTCCCTCGCGCCGGGCGATCAGCTCGATCCCCGCCGTGATGTTGCCCCACTGGTCGCTGCCGCCCATCTGCAGTTCGCAGCCCTCGGTCTGGTAGAGATGCCAGAAGTCGTGGGCCTGGACCAGCATGTAGCTGAACTCGGTGAAGGAGATGCCGGTCTCCATCCGGCCCTTGACCGATTCCTTCTGCAGCATGTAGCTCAGGGTGAAGTGCTTGCCGGTATCGCGGAGGAACTCCATCAGGCCCAGCGGGCGGAGCCAGGTCGCGTTGTCCCGCATCCGCGCGGCGGTGGGGCCGTCAAACGAGAGAAAGTGCTCCAGTTGGCGCCGCACCTCGGCCGCGTTGGCGTCGATCTGCTTCACACTGAGCAGGGGGCGCTCGGCGCGCTTGCCGCTGGGATCGCCCACCATGCCGGTCCCGCCGCCGATCAGCGGAATCGGCGTGCCGCCACAGCGCTGGAGCCAGGCCAGCCCCATGACCGGGACGAGACTGCCGACGTGCAGCGAATCGGCGGTCGGATCGAACCCGATGTAGGCGGTGATCGGCCCGCGCTCGAGCCGTTCCGCGAGGGCCGGGGTGAGGTCCTGGACGAATCCGCGTTCGGTCAGACGGGTGAGCAGTTCGGACATGTCGGTCAATGGTAAGGGCGGAGGGGGTCGCTCGCCAGCGTGGCGCAGGCGGTGCCGTCCCCCGCTCACCCGTCTACATTTACGGCAATGACTTCGCCTCCCCTCGGCAGCCTGCGGCGCTGGTGGCACACGCCGCGGATTCGCAGTTACCTGATCACGACCGTGCTGGCTGGTGTGGGATTCGCCGCCGGCCTCGGCGTGGGCGCGTGGACCCGGGCCTGTGCCGGCAATGCCTGCCCTTCCATTGCCCGGATGGGTGTCTACGACCCCGACCAGGCCTCCAAGGTCTACGCCGCCGATGGCCGGCTGGTCACCGATCTCGGGCTCCAGCGGCGCACCGTGGTGCCCCTGGAGCGGATCAGCCCCGCGGTCGTGGCGGCGTTCCTGGTCACCGAGGACAAGCGCTTCTACCAGCACCACGGGGTGGACTGGGTCCGGTTCGCCAGCGCGGTCCGCAGTTACGTCGTCGGAGCCTTCACCGGCCGGAAGGCCCAGGGTGGATCCACCATCACGATGCAGCTGGCCGGCAACCTCTGGCCCCAGGATCTCAATCGCCAGGACCTGAGCGTCAAGCGCAAGCTCCGCGAGATCAGGGTGGCACTGGAGATCGAGCGCGAGTATCCCAAGAACAAGATCCTCGAGCTCTACCTGAACCAGATCGACCTCGGCAACCGTGCCTTCGGCGTCGAGACGGCCGCCCAGCGCTATTTCGGCAAGCCCGCCAGCGAGCTGAACGTGGCCGAGGCCGCGACCCTCGCCGCCCTGCCCAAGGCGCCCTCGAAGTACAATCCCCGGAAGAACCCCCACCTCGCGGTGGCGCGGCGCAACGTGATCCTTGGCCTGATGCACGAGGCGGGGCTGCTCACCGCCGAGGAAACCGAGCAGTGGCAGGCCTATCCCCTGCTCCTGTCGTCCCGCTCCGACTTCAGCGAGGTCGCGCCCTACTTCGTCGAGTACGTGCGCCAGCAACTGGCGCCGCGTTTCGGCTCGGACCTGTACACGGCGGGGCTCAGGATCTACACCACGCTCGACCTCGACATCCAGCAGGCCGCGGAACGGGCGCTGGCCCAGCAGCTGGAGGACATCGAGAACGGGAAGTACGGCGCCTATCCCCGGGCGACGTACGCCCAGTACCTCGAGAAGCGGGGCGACGAGGATCCCTTGGCGACCCAGTCGCCCTACCTGCAGGGGCTCGCGGTCGTGCTCGAGGCGAAGACCGGGGCCATCCGGGCGCTGGTCGGGGGGCGGGACTACCAGGACAGCAAGTACAACCGGGCGGTCCAGGCCCTCCGGCAGCCGGGCTCCACCTTCAAGCCGTTCGTCTATTCGGCGGCCATCCGGGCGGGGTATCCCTGGTCCATGCTGCTGGTGGATGAGCCGATCAGCGTGCAGCTCGACCCCAACCAGCCGCCCTGGGAGCCCCAGAACTACGACAACAAGTTCGAGGGGAAGATGACGCTGCGGCAGGGCTTCTACGAGTCGCGCAACATCATCGCCATCAAGCTCGGGATGGAACTGGGCCCCGAGGCGGTCATCAGCGAGGCCACCCGGTTCGGCATCAGCGCCCAGAAGATTCCCCCGTATCCGTCGATCTACATCGGATCGGCGGACGTCATCCCGCTCGAGCTGATCGCAGCCTACAGCGCCTTCGCCAACCTCGGTGAGCGCTCGGTGCCCATCGCCATCGACCACGTCGAGGACCGGCAGGGCAACATCGTCTGGCGCCCGCGGCCCCGCACCGAGGAGGTCATGAGCGCGACGCAGGCCTGGCTGATGAACGACGGGCTTCGCGACGTCGTCCGGCGTGGCACCGCCGCGGCCTCGGTGGGCGCCAAGTTCTCGGTCCCGACCGGGGGAAAGACCGGCACCACGAACGACGGCACCGACGTCTGGTTCGTCGGCTTCACTCCCGACCTCGTCGCGGGGATCTGGATCGGGATGGACAAGCCCGAGAAGATCAAGGCGGATGCGCAGGGCGGGCGGCTGGCCGCGCCCGCCTGGACCGCGATGATGAAGGACGTCTACGACCGGCGCCCGACGCCCCCCGACTGGGTCCGCCCCGACAGCATCACCTTCGCGGAAATCGACAACACCACGGGCTACAAGTTCACGCCCTTCTGCCCCCAGTCGACGCACGCCATCGAGTGGTACCAGCCGGGCACGGAGCCGAAGGAGTTCTGCCCCGTGCACAACGTCCTCCTGACCCCCGGCGCAAACCCGCTCACCCAGCAGCGCCCGAAATAGCATGACGGCCCGGCGCCTCGCGGCCGACTGGGTGTTGCCCATCGGACGGCCGCCGATCAGGCGCGGCGCCGTCCTGCTCGATGCCGGGGGCCGGATCGTCGACGTGGGCCCCGACCAGGCGGTCCCGCGCCCGGCGGGTATCGCCGCGGAACAGTGGGCCGGCGCGACGCTGATCCCCGGCCTGGTGAATGCCCACACCCATCTCGAACTGACGGGGCTGGACGGCGCGGTCCCCGACGAAGACTTTCCCGGATGGATCCGGCGGCTCATCGCGCTCAAGGCGGGCCGCACCGCGGCCCAGGTGATGGAGGCGGCGCGGCAGGGGGTCGTGGGTGGCTGGGCCGCCGGGGTCACCACCGTGGCGGATACCGGCGACTCGGGGGCGGTGGTCCAGGCGCTCGCGGAATTGGGCGGGAGCGGGGTCGCCTACCACGAGATCTTCGGCCCCGATCCGCTGACCGCCGGGGAGAGGCTGGCGGATTACCGGCAGCGGTTCGATGAACTCCGTCGGTATGCGACCGGAAGGGTCCGGCTGGGGGTCTCCCCCCATGCGCCCTATTCGGTGAGCGGTGCCCTGTACGCGGCGGTATCCGCCTGGGCGGCGCAGGAAGGGCTGCCGTTGGCGGTGCATGTCGCCGAGTCGGCCGAGGAGGTCGAGCTGGTGTCGCGCTGGGCGGGGCCCTTCGCGGAGCAGTGGCGCGCCCGTGGCATCGCACCGCCCGCGGGGCGGGGAACCAGTCCCGTCGCATGGCTCGAGCGGCACGGCGTCCTGGGCCCCCGCACCCTCTGCATTCACGCGGTCCGGGTGGATCAGGCGGACATCGGGCGGCTGGCCGCCCACCGCTGCGCCGTGGCCCACTGCCCCCGGTCCAACCGCCGGCACGCGGGCCGCGAGGCGCCGCTCCGCGCGCTGCTCGATGCGGGGCTGGCGGTCGGCGTGGGCACCGATTCCGCGGCCAGCGTGAGCCCGCCCGACCTGCTGTGCGAGGCCCGCGAGGCCCGCCGCCTGGCGGGGCTGGATGCTGCCGCGGCGCTCAATCTCGGCACCGGCTCGGCGGCGCGGGCCATCGGTCTCGCCGCCGAAGTGGGGACGCTCGAGCCCGGACACTGGGGAGACCTGGTCGCGGTGAGGACGCCCGCCGCGGGAGACGGGGTCGCCGCGGAGGAGGCCGTGCTCGCCAGCCTCCGCGACGACGTACTGGCCACCTGGCTCTCGGGGCGCGAAGTTTACCGCTCCGACTCACGACTCACGACTCGAGACTCACGACTCCCATGAAACTCCAACGCCACGCCATGATCCTCCGCGTCGTGCGCGAGCGGCGCATCGAGAACCAGGAAGAACTCCGCGAGGCCCTCGCGGAGGAGGGCTTCCACGTCACGCAGGCCACCCTGTCGCGGGACATCCGCGAGCTGGGGCTGGCCAAGCTGGCGGACCCGCAGGGCGGAGCGTTCTACGCCAATCCCCAGGAGGGGCAGGCCCGTCCCGATCCCGGCCAGATCCTCCCCGCGCTGCTGGTCGGGGTGGATGGCGCGGGCAACCTGCTGGTCGTCAAGACGGTGACGGGGGGAGCGGAGGCGGTGGGCGCGGCGATCGACCAGGCGGGATGGCAGGAGGTCATCGGGACCATCTCGGGGGTGGACACCGTGCTGGTCGTCACCCGGGGGCCGCGGGAGCGCCGGGCGGTCGAGAAACGGCTCGAGGGCTACGCGCGCTGAGCCCGGGGGCTCACTTGCCGCTCCCCGGGAGGGCCGTTACGATACGTTGGTCCTGTTCTCCGTTGGGAGGCCCGGTGCGTTGCCTGGCGTTGAATGCCTCGTTCGAACCGCTGACGATGGTCCCCGTCCGGCGTGCCCTGCGCCTGGTCATCGATGGCAAGGCGGAAATTGTCGAGGAAGAGCAAGGCGAGTCCGTCCGAAGTGAACGACTCGTCCTGCCTCGCCCCGCCATCATCCGCCTGGTCAAGTTCGTCCACGTGCCCCGCAAGTTCCGCCGCCAGGTCACCAACACCTTCCTCTTCGCCCGCGACCACTACCGCTGCCAGTACTGCCACCGGTACGGCGTCGAACTGCGCCCGCGCGAGTGCCTGACCCGCGACCACCTGGTGCCGCTCTCCCGCGGGGGCACCAACGAGTGGACCAACGTCGTCGCCGCCTGCAGCTCCTGCAACACCCGGAAGGGCAACCACCTCCCCGAGGAAATCGGGATGCACCCGCTGGTGCCTCCGCACGAGCCTCACTTCGTGCACCTGGCCTGGGCGGTGCGGCGGCTCACCAGCACGCAGGCCAAGTACATCAAGCTGTTCTACGGCGACGAGGTCCTGCGGGCGCTGGGCGGCCGGCAGCGCGTCACTGCCCACTCCTGACCTCGAACGTCTCCGACTTGCCCTGCACGGTCAGGCTGGGCAGTCCCGCCAGCTTCAGCATCAGCCGCGTCGCGCCCCGTCCCACCGACCCTCCGCCATTGTCCGTGCCCCCGGCGGCGGGGGCCAGGTCGCCCTTGAGGAACCGCTCCAGTTCCTGGAGGTCCGAATCGGACAGCGTCGTCACCTCGAGTGTCACCACGTAGTACAGCCGTCCGCCGGTTGACGGCGAGATGGTGACCCGGTAGGCCGAGCCCAGGGTGGCGCCCAGCCCCTCGAGCGTGGCGTACCGGTTTTCCCGCTGCTGCCGGCCGATCAGCCGGGTCACGGTGTACTGGTCGAGCAGCGGCTCGTGCCGGACCACGACGTCCCACTCCACCTCGTGGTCCATCGCGTCGAACCAGCCGTCGCGGCCCCGCCAGAGTTCGAGCCGGTAGTGCATCCGCACCGGGAACCCCGACTCCAGCATCGCCGCCCAGCGGTCGTCCTGCCGCAGCGAGCGGGTGCGGACCAACGGCAGGCGGAAGCCGCTGGCCGCGGTGTCGGGCGCCAGCCCGATGTCCAGCCGCACTCTCGTCGAGTCCTGGCCCTGGAGGGGGAGCGCGAGGACGGCGCAGAGGGCGAGGGCGGGGAGCAGGGTCCGTCGCACGCGGCCCCTCACCTAGAACCGCCGCTGCAGCCGGAAGAAGACCTGGACCGGTTCCGGCCCCGTGACCGACTTGGCGAAGTAGAACCCGATGCCGCCCAGGTCCACGCCCGCGCCCAGGTCGGCCTTCCAGTCGCTCAGGGCGGGCAGCTTGTCGCTCGGCAGGCGCCCGGGGCCGTTGCCGGTAAGCCACGGGATGCCGGCGTCCGCGAGGCCGACCAGGGAGAGCTCGCTCAGCCCGAGGAATCGCGGCGGGCGGCCGCTGTCGTCACTCTGGGTGTGAAACCCGATCCGGACGTCGAACCGGTGGCGGAATTCCGCCTGGGTCACGATGAGGCGGTCGCACAGCGCCACCTGGCTGGGGTCCGAGAACCCGGTGGGCGCGCAGGTGAGGGAACGGAATGGAAGTCCCGGGACCATGTCGAGCCCGCCCAGCGAGAGCCGCCGCTGGATGGGCAGCGGGTCGCCCCCGATCCAGCCGCCGGCCCACAGGCGGAGATTGAGCCCGATGTTGGGCGACAGCCGGTTGTAGCGGCGGGCGTCGAGCGTGAGCCGGCTGTAGTTGTACCCGTCGGTCGGCAGGGCGGCGCGGACCGAGGTCGGCAGTGTGGCCGGGGCGACGTCGGCACTGCCACCCCACTCGTAGCCCAGACGGACCCACCAGCCGCTCGGAATCTCCTGGCCCTTGGGTCGCGTATCCAGGTCGAGCCCGAGGTTGACCAGGGTGTAGTGACCGTCGTCCACCAGCGGGTTGGGGCGCCAGGGCTGCTGGTTGTTGAACAGGGACCAGGGATCGTTGGCCAGGACCGAGGTCTCGTACTCGTACTTGACGCTGCCCTGGAAGCGGAGGTGGGGGATCACCTCGCGGGAGATCGACCCTGCGACGCCCTGCGCCTGGTAGTAGTCCCGGTAATCCCGTTCGAAGAGCACCGAGTACCACCCGATTTCCTCCCGGGGCAGCGTCTGGTCCTCGATCCCGGCGATCAGGCTGTAATAGCTCGCGCCGATCCCGATCGGCTTGGACCGCCCGAACCGCCAGTCGGTCCGGACGATCCACCCGACATCGTTGCGCGAGCCGGTCACATCCGACGCGGTGCGGATGATGGCGCGGAGCTCGAGCTTCCCCACGACCGAGGCCGACGCGGGGTACTCGAAGCTCGGGCCCAGCACGATCCCGAGGCCCTCGCTGCGGTTGTAGGTCGTGTTGGTGCCGAGATAGAGCGTGGTCTTCAGGCGGCCGTAGTTGAAGCTGGCCTGGGCCTGGGCCAGCTCGCCGATCGTGCGGTGGGGCTCGCGGAGGGCGAGCGTGCCATCGGACTGGCGGACCACCGGCGCGGCATCCCAGAAGACGCGGGCCGGCAGCGGCACGTCGGCACCGGAGTCCGCGGTGAACTTCCCGCCCGCGACGAGGATCTCGCCCGTCACCCGGCCGCCCGGCTTCACCACCAGGTCGCCGTTCACGACGGTCAGCGGGCC
>Ga0209048_10002267_pt1 | contig 19234 bp, 14 predicted proteins | sample FrelakmetCRP12CR_FD_187146 | JGI IMG/M metagenome (GOLD analysis project Ga0209048, IMG submission 187146) | Freshwater lake sediment microbial communities from the University of Notre Dame, USA, for methane emissions studies - CRP12 CR (SPAdes)... | ecosystem: Environmental > Aquatic >... | reverse complement strand
CCCGGCATTGTCCTCCGGCGTCCGAACGTCTTCGAGGGGCGTGCCGTGAGGGTCGGTGAGGACGTGAATCGTATCCCGGTTGAAGCGAATACGTCTGGCAGGAACCCGATAGTCTTGGCAGAAGCGATGAAACCAGCCGTCTTGCGGTCGCAAGAGTTGCTCGCGGATTCGCTTCGCGCCGATGGCGGTCGTCAACACATGGATCTCGCGTACGTCCGCGGGCGGCCGGCGCTGGAACAGGAGGCAGTACAGGGTCTCGGTGATGACCTGGGGTGACAGACCGGCGACGGAGAGGAGGATCGTGGGGGGTCCTGCCGGCGCGGCAGCGGGCGTCCGCAGGCTTGAGAAACGGCGTGCGCGGTTCGCTGTCGCGATCCGGATAGGAGAGTGCACGGCTCGTTCCTCCGGCCCAACCTTTCGACGACCCTGGGGCTCGACGGCGTTCCCGGAGTGCCATCGCGTTTCAGTCGCTCGGGCCGAATCGCCGCGATGCAAACCAGGGCTACTCAATCACAGGTGTTCGTTGCCTGTCAAGGCATGCCATCCGGTTGTGCGTTTCCCCTTTTCCTTGACAGCCGCCGACCCCCTGCGTCATGCTCCCGGAGGCCGCCGGATGCGTGCACGCATGGCGGGAACCTTTTGCTGACACGGAGGGAGTCGGAGGATGGATCAGCGCGTCGTCGAGTGCGTTCCGAATTTCTCCGACGGGCGAGACCGCGCCAAGATCAAGCAGATCACGGACGCCATCGAGGCCGTCCCGGGGGTGCGCCTGCTCGACGTGGACCCGGGGGCGGACACCAACCGCACGGTGGTCACCTTCGTGGGGGACCCAGACGCCGTGGCCGAGGGAGCGTTTCAGGCGATCGCCAAGGCAGCGCAGGTCCTCGACATGCGCCAGCACCACGGCGCCCACCCGCGGATGGGCGCCACCGACGTCTGCCCCTTCATCCCCATCGCCGGCGCGACCATGGATGATTGCGCGGCCATCGCCCGGCAAGTGGGCGAGCGGGTGGGGCGCGAACTCGACATCCCCGTGTACCTCTACGAGGCGGCGGCGAGCCGGCCCGAGCGGACAAACCTGGCAGCCATTCGGCGCGGCGAGTACGAAGGGTTGGCCGAAAAGCTCCGGGACCCCGACTGGGCGCCGGATTTCGGCCCGGCTCGGTTCAACCCGAAGGCCGGGGCCACGGTCATCGGCGCCCGCGAGTTCCTCATCGCGTATAACGTCACGCTGAATACCCGGGACAAGGCCCTGGCCACCGACATCGCCTTCGAGCTGCGCGAGAAGGGCCGCGTGGCGCGCGCCGCCACGCCATCGACCAATTCTTCCAAGGGACGCATCCTCACCTACCGGGAGAACGCCTACCCCTGTGGGAACTGCGATTTCGTCGGCGGGACGTTCGCCGAGACGGTCGCTCACTGCCGCGAGGCGCACGGCTACGACCTGGAGAACCTCCTGCGCCTGAACGACGTCGATCCGTCGAATCCGCTGGCGGGGCGAAAGGTCTACCGGGCGGGGAAGTTCACGCACTGCAAGGCGATCGGCTGGTACGTGGACCAGTACCAGCGGGCGCAGATCTCCATCAACCTCACCAACTACAAGACCACGCCGCCGCATCGGGTCCTGGAAGAGGCTCGACGGCTCGCCGTCCAACGCGGGCTCGTCGTGACGGGGAGCGAGGTCGTGGGTCTGATCCCCTACCCTGCCCTCCTGGAGGCCGGCCGGTATTACCTTCGGGCTCAGGGCAAGTCCCCCTTCGTTCCGATACCCGACATCCTGCAGGCCGCGGTGTTCTCCATGGGGCTGTCGGACATCGCGCCCTTCGACATCGCGAAGAAAGTGATCGGCCTGCCGCGGGAGTTCTCCAACGGCCTCGCCGCGATGACGGTCCGGGACTTCACCGACGAGGTCTCCCGGGACACGCCCGCCCCGGGCGGCGGGTCGGTGGCGGCGCTGGCAGGCGCCCTGGGCGCGGCACTGGCGTCCATGGTGGCCAACCTGTGGCAGGACAAGGTCGAGTCTCCCGCGTCCAGGACCGCGCTGCTCGAGGCCGCGGAGACCGCACAGCGGGCGAAGGATCAGCTCGTCCTGGCCGTGGACGAGGACACCAACGCCTTCACCGCCTATCTGGACGCGCGTCGGCTCCCCGCCAACACCCCCGAGGAGCAGACGCATCGCGAGGCCCGCATGCAGCTCGGGCTGAAGCTGGCGGTCAACGTCCCCTACCAGACGGCGCTGGCCAGCTACGCGGCGATGCAGTCCGCCTGGACCGTCGTCGAGCACGGCAACGTCAATTCGCTCACCGACGGAGCGGTCGGCGCGCAGATCGGCTACACGGGCGTCCGGGGGGCGATCTGGAACGTCCTCATCAACCTGAAGGACATCACGGATCCCGCCTTCGTGGGGGACATGCGGAACACGTGCGGGTCGCTCCTGGAGGATGCGCACGCGCTCTTGGCCCAGGTCACACAGCACGTGGACCGGCGCCTGGTCGAGATGATCGACGCGGCACGATGACGGCGGATTGAGTTGTTGAGTTAGTGAGTTATTGAGTTATTGAGTACGGATTTCTTGGGAGGAATGGGATGAAAGCGGCGGCGGCGGTTGCGAAGATCTTGCAGCAAGAAGGGGTCGAGCACCTCTTCTGTTTTCCCATCCACCAGGTGATCGACGCCTGCGCCGAGCTCGGGATCCGTCCCATCATGGCGCGGACCGAGCGCACCGTGGTGGGCATGGCGGACGGCTATACCCGAGTGAGCAACGGACGGAAGATCGGTGTCTGCACCATGCAGTACGGCCCCGGAACCGAGAACGCGTTCGGGGGGATCGCTCAGGCCTTCTCCGATTCCACCCCGATCCTCTGCCTGCCGGGCGGCGCGCCCGAGACCCGGACCGCCGTCCGGCCCAATTTTGATGCGGTCCTCAATTTCCAGCACATCACCAAGTGGGTCGCCCGGGTCAACCGAACCGAGCGGATCCCGGAGTTCCTCCGGCGGGCCTTCACCTACTTGCGGACCGGGCGACCCGGACCGGTGGCCCTGGAGTTGCCCTGGGACGTGATGCTGTCCGAGGCGGACGAGGCGGCGACCCACTACCAGCCTGTCCGGGGGACGCGTTCGATGGCAGCGCCAGCTGATGTCGCGGCCGCTGTCGCGGCCCTGGTCGCCGCCCGGTGCCCCCTCATCCACGCGGGCCTCGGGACCCTGTACGCCGAGGCGTCCGCCGAACTCGTGGAGCTGGCCGAACTGCTCCAGGCGCCAGTCATGACCACCTTGTCCGGCAAGAGCGCCTTCCCCGAGGATCACCCGCTGTCCATCGGCAGCGGCGGGATGGCCTGGCCGCGGGCTGTGTCCCGGTTCCTGGCCGACGCCGATCTCGTCTTCGGCGCCGGTGCGAGCCTCTCGATCTCCAGCTTCGCGGCCCCGATCCCGAAGGGCAAGGTGAGTATCCAGCTCACCGTGGACGACAAAGACCTGAACAAGGACTACGTCGCCCAGCACCTCCTGGTGGGCGACGCCAAGCTGACGCTCCGACAGATGATCGAGGAAGCCAAGCGACTCCTGGGCCCCGACGGCCGGAAGGGCGACGACCGGACCGCCCGGCAGATTCGTACGATCAAGACCGAATGGCTGGCCGAATGGATGCCGCGGCTCACGTCCGCCGAGGTGCCCATCAACCCCTATCGGGTGGTCTGGGACCTGCAGCAGGCGGTGGCGCAGCGCGACGTGATCGTGACGCACGACGCCGGCAACCCCCGCGATCAGATGACCCCCTTCTGGACCGCTCGCACGCCCAACAGCTACATCGGGTGGGGCCGCTCCACCCATCTCGGCTACAGCCTCCCCCTCGCCCTGGGGGCCAAGGTGGCCAGGCCGAACGCAACCGTGCTCCACGTGCTGGGCGACGCCGCCTTCGGGCAGTGCGGCATGGACCTGGAGACCGCCGTCCGGAACAAGATCGGCACCGTGACCGTGCTCCTGAACAACTCCTGCATGGGTGGCTACGACAAGCACATCCCCATCGCCACCCAACGGTACGGGACTCGCTTCCTGTCCGGCGACTACACCACGGTGGCAGCGGGGCTGGGGGCCTACGCCGAAAGGGTGGAGGAGCCGGCCGAGATCATTCCCGCGGCACAGCGGGCCCTGCAGGCCGCCGACAGCGGCCGCCCCGCGCTCCTGGAGATCATCACCAAGGAGGAGCCGGTCTTCTCCAAATAAGGAGGACTTCGTGACATCATCGTGCATGCTCGTCACGGCGCACCGATGGGAACCCCTCGTCCCCCCGGTAGACCATGGACGGTAGCCGGACGCCGAATCCCCGACCGCACTGGCGGCACTTCGCCGTCAACATCATCTCCCCCGCCATCCTCACCTTCACGCTGTTTCTGGTCCTGATCTTTGCGGTCATCATCCCGACGATGAAGAAGAACATCGTCGAGCGGAAGAAGGAGATGCTCCGCGAGCTCACCCAGGCCGCCTGGAGCGATCTCGCCGCCCTCCACGCAGAGGAGCAGCGCGGGGCGCTCAGCCGGGCGGCCGCCCAGCAGGCGGCGGCGGCGCGCGTCCGGCATCTGCGTTTCGGGGACGACGGCAAGGACTACTTCTGGATCCAGGACCTCAGCCCCCGGATGGTGATGCACCCGTACCGCCCGGACCTGGACGGGCAGGATCTCTCGGCCTATACCGACCCGGCGGGCAAGAAGCTGTTCGTCGAATTCGCCCAGACCGTCCGGGAGCGCGGCGACGGCTACGTCGAGTATCTCTGGCAGTGGAAGGACGATGAGACGCGCGTGGTGCCCAAGCTGTCCTACGTCAAAGGCTTCGCGCCCTGGGGCTGGGTGGTTGGGACCGGCATCTACATGGAAGATGTGCGCGCGGAGATTGACGCGATCATCCGCCGCGCCCTGCAGGTGTCCGTCGGGATCTCCGTCGTCATCGCCGGGCTTTTGGCGTATATCGCCAAGCAGGGGCTGGACCTCGAACGTCGTCGGTGGCGCGCGGAAACGGCACTGCGCGGCTCGGAAGAAAAGTATCGGCTGCTGGTGGAGGGCACCACCGAGAGCATCCTGCTGGTGGTGCAGGAGCGCCCCGTCTATGCGAACACGACCCTGCGGAACCGCCTGGGGTACACGGAACAGGAACTGGCCCAGCTGCCGCTGGAGAAGATCATCGCGTCGCTTCCCAACGGCAGTCCGGCCGAGCCGGCCACGGAACGGCGCGCCCAACTCCTCCATAAGAACGGCGAGGTGACCGATGTCCTCCTCACGGTCGGCCCCGTGAGGATCGGGGATCGTTCCGGCCAGATCCTCTCCATCCGGGACGTGGCGACCCGCAAACAGACCGAGGAGACGCTCGCTCGCCTGGTGGCCGACCTGCAGAGCATGCTGCCGCTGGCCACGCGCTCCATCAAGTCCATGCCGCTGACGCTGGCGACCTGCGGGCTGGACACGCCGATCCACAAAGCGGTGGCGACCATGGCCCGTGCCAAGACCAGCGCCATCCTGGTCACGGGCCCGGGCGGCGAGCCGATCGGCATGGTCACCGACCAGGACCTGCGCAACCGCGTGCTGGCTGTGGCGCGGGACGCCGCCCAGCCCGTCTCCACCATCATGAGCGCCCCCCTGGTTCGCATCGCCGATCACGCGCTGCTGTTCGAAGCCGCGCTCTTGATGCAGGAACACGGGATCCAGCATCTGGTGGTCACCGACGAGCGCGGCGCCACGCTGGGGGTCCTGGTCGGCACGGAGATCCTCCATGCGCAACGCCACGCGATCGCGGCGTTGCTCGGCGAGATCCAGGAGGCGCGATCCCCCGAGGAATTGAAGGACAGCCGCGCCAAGCTTCCGGTGTTCGTCAAGGCGCTCCTGGAGAGCGGCGCCCGGGTCGAGAGCGTCACCCGGATCATGACCACCGTGTCCGACGCCATCCTGGTGCGGCTCATCGAGTTGGCCGAAGCCGACCTCGGCCCGCCCCCGGTCGCCTTTGCCTTCGTCGTGCTGGGCAGCGAGGCGCGGGAGGAGCAAACCCTGGCCACCGACCAGGACAACGCCATCATTTTCGCCGACGGCGACCCGGAGCGCAACGCGGCCGCCCAGGCGTACTTCTTGCGGCTCGGTGACAAGGTCTGCGGCTGGCTGGATGTGGTGGGCTATCGGCGCTGCAAGGGTGACGTGATGGCCTCCAACCCCAAATGGTGCCAACCCCTGTCCGCGTGGCGGCGGTACTTCACCGAGTGCGTGGCGGCGGCGCGGCCCCAGGACCTGCTGGACGTGAACGTGTTCTTCGATTTTCGCTGCGCCTACGGCCAGGCCGACCACGTGCGGGAGTTGCGTCGCCACCTGCACGGCGCCCTAGACGGCGACGGCAGACACGTCTTTTTTTTCCACCTGGCCCAGAGCACGCTGCAATTCAAGCCTCCGCGCGGCTTCTTCGGGACCATCCAGCTGGAGTCGTCCGGCGAGCGCTCCGCCACGTTCAACATCAAGACCGCCATCATCCCGCTGGTGAACTTTGCGCGGATGTATGCCCTGCAGCACCGACTGGCGGAGACGAACACGCTCGAACGGCTGCGGCGCCTGCGGGATCAGGGCGTGTTGCTGCCATCCAGCCACGACGAGCTGGCCCAGGCCTACACCACCCTGATGCAGATGCGGCTGACGCACCAGGCGGCCCAGGTCAACCGCGCCGTCGTCCCGGACAACGCCATCGACCTGCAGGAGTTGACCCAACTTGAACGGTCGGTGCTGAAGAAGGTCTTCGCGGACATCACCGTGTTCCAGGCCCGCCTGGAGACGGATTTCGCGCGGACGGTCTGAGCCCATGCGCGTGCTCGTGGTCGGCGACGTGCACGGCCGGCATCAGCGGCTGGCCGAGATCCTGCGGCAGGCCCAGGACGATTTTCGGGTCGAGGCCGCCATCCAGGTCGGGGATTTCGGATTCCACCGGGACCGCCTGGGCCGCTCTCGCGAGGACACCGTTCGCTATCCGGTCCCCCTGCACGTGATCGACGGAAACCACGAGGACCACCGCTGGCTGCGCCGGGCCCTGCTCACCGGCGCCGGCCGCGTCTGGAAGCGCGAATGGAATCTCGTGTATCAACCCCGTCCGTCGGTCGCGCCCCTCGGCGCCTCGACCGTGGGCTTTCTGGGCGGTGCCTTGCACGTGGACCGCCCGCAAAAGCATAACTGGTTGAGCGGTTTCCCCAACTACATTTTGCGGCGGAACCGGGAGCACGCCACCGTGCTGTTCAACCGGCATCGGCCGCAACTCATCGTGACCCATTCCTGCCCGTCGCGGATCGGGATCGGGCTGCGAGGCGCTCCCGCGCTGGAACCCGGCGTCGCGGAGCATATCCGGGCGGCGGGGTTCGATCCCGGTCCAGACCACGACCGCGGCGAGGTGGAGCTGAGCCGGCTCTGGTGCGACCTCGCCTACACGCCGCGCGCGTGGGTGTTCGGCCACTTTCATCGACCGCACGACGTCTCCATCGAAGGCACGCGCTTCGTGTGTCTCGGCGACGATCTGGACTCACCGTGCCGCACCATGGTGATCTGGGACACCGAAGAGCAGCGACTCCTGATGTGCCCCGCCGACCCGAGCGCCCGACCGCGCTGACCCCGCCTCGCGCGAAAGGAACGGCCGGCCCGGAACGAGTGCTCCAAGCCGGCCGTGGTGGCGCGAAGGGTCGCGTGTCAGCCCCGCGTTTACCGGGCGACCGCCGCCGAGGCCCGGGCGGGCTTGGTGCAGAGCGAGACCGCGATCAGCACCAGGAAACCCAGTGGGATCGTCACGATCGCCGGCTGGCTGAAGGGCACGATGGCGGTCGCCGGATTCAAGCCGTAGACGTCGCTGTAGGCCTGCGCGCTCAGCAGGATCCATCCCAGGGACGACAGCATCCCGACGATGATGGCGGCGGTGATGCCTTCCTTCGTCGTCCGCTTCCAGAACAGGAGCATCACCAGCGCGGGGAGATTGGCCGAGGCGGCGATATTAAACGCCCACCCGACCAAGAAGTTGACGTTCATCTTGGCGAACAGGATCCCCAGCACGATGGCCACCACCCCCACGCACATCGCGGCGATCTTGGCGGCGCGCACCTTCTGGAACTCGTCCAGTTTCATCTGGAGGAAGTTGGTCATCAAATCGTGCGCCACGGCGCCGCTGGCGGCCATGATGAGGCCGCTCACCGTCCCCAGTACCGTGGTGAAGGCCACGGCCGACAGCACCGCGAAAAGCAGCTCGCTCAAGCTGCGGGCCAGGAGCGGGGCCGACATGTTGGAATCGGTGATGTCCAGCGCCCCGCTGGTCATCGCCCCCAGCCCGAGGTAGAGCGTCAGCACGTAGAAGAACCCGATGGCCGCGATCCCCACCACCGTGCTCTTCCGGGCGCTGATCTGGTCCTTGACCGTGTAATACCGAATCAGGATGTGCGGCAGGGACGCCGTTCCGCAGAACAGCGCCAGCATCAGGGACAGAAAATCGAGCTTGTCGAACAGCTTCGCGCTGCGGACCTTCTTGAAGGTGGGGCTGGAGCCGGGCGTCATGAAATCCTTGCCCGAGACCACCCGCTGGAAATACACCGTCGTCACGCCGCCATCCGACTCGGCAATCTTTTCGGACGGCCACTGGATGACGTCGCTCTCCTGCATGGTCTGCAGGAACGCCAGAGGGCCGATGGCGCCGGTTCGTTCCGCGCCGTTGGGCAGCTTCGACGCATAACCCACCGGCGAGAGATTCGCCTCGCCCGGCCCCTTGCCCCGCGGCCGCCCATTCACCAGCTTCCGCCCGTCTGTCTGCTCCGTGAGCGTCTGGGTCTCGGACAGCAGATCGCCGTCCTTGCGCCAGACCGCCACCGGGCCGGCGGCGCTCTTGACGCGCAGATAGGGCTTGCCGCGCCAGGCGCCCTCCTCGGCCAAGACCTGCACCCCGGCTGCGCCCGTGACCTCGGCGGCCGGCACACCGCGCTTCGCGATCCGCACTTCGCGGCCGTCGGCATCCGTCGGCCGTGTCGTCACGCCCCGGAACAGGATCAGCACCGTGATGAACGCGCACAGGAGGACCAGCATGGTTCCCTTGATGAACTGCACCCAGGTGGTCGAGACCATGCCCGCCGTCGTGACGATCAGCGTCACCACGCAGCCCACCACTATCACGCCCACATAGTGCGGGAATCCCAGGAGCGGCTGCACCAGGGCCCCGGCCCCCACCATCTGCGGAATCAGATAGAAGCAGCTGACCACCAGCGTGCTGATGGCCGCCGCCAGTTTGATGCCGCGGGAGTTGAACTGATTGTCCAGCGCGTCGGCAAACGTGTATCGCCCCAGCCGCTTCAGCGGCTCGGCGATGATGAACAGCGCCACGATCCACCCGGCGAGGTACCCGATGGAGTACAGGAACCCGTCGTAGCCGAAGAAGGCAATCATCCCGCAGATGCCGAGAAACGAGGCCGCCGACAGGTAGTCCCCGGCGAACGCCACACCGTTGACGGCCCAGTGGATGCCGCCGCCGGCGGCGAAGTACCCGCTGGCCGATTTGGCGCGCGAACCCAGGTAGAAGCTGATGCCCAGGACGGATCCGGCGAAGAACAGGAAGATCAGGACGGCAATCCAGGAGGTCTCGTGGATCATTTCGAGCCCCCCTCCTTCGACTTGCGGCACACCCGCATGTAGAGCAGCGCGAGGAACAACGCGGCGGCGATCAGCGCGAATCCGTAGACCACGGCCAGATTGGCCCCTCCCAGAGCGGGCACGCTCATCGCCTCAGGCCAAAACGCGCTCAGGGCCATGAACCCTCCGTAGAACGCGACATAGACGACGAACAGGATCACGCCCATACGCGTGTTGTGCGCGATAATCGCCACATCCTCCTGTTCCCTCGTCCCCGGCGCCTTGAAGTCCAGTCCCGCCATCGTGTCCCCTCCTTGTCTCCCGTGGTCCGTCAACGCCCCCGCACGTCACGGCGTCGCGACTACGGGTCTCCCTGGCCCCGTGGGTAGCGCAGCATGCCCCACCCCCTCTCTGAGTGTCAAGGGGAATTCCGGATTGGTCCTGCTGGACGGCTCACGCGGCGCCGCGCGACCGCCGCACGGGTGCCCGGGCCGGCCTGCGTGACCCGCAGACGGGACGTTCCGGCATGAGCCGGAATTTTTCACGCCAAGATCGCCAAGGGCGCAAAGACCGGCAGAATTCAGGCTCTTCTGTAGGGGCGTCCAGGCCAGAACGTTCCCGCCGGGCCCCTGTTGTCCGGAGGAAACGCCTTTTAGGTCTTGGCGTGCCTGGCGAGAGAACGGCAAAGTTTGGGATAAGACATCATCGGAGAGGGACGGGTGTATCTCGAAAGCGCGGAGGGGTTGTCGGGGTCAGGCCGCGGATCGGGCGAAGGCGGGGTCGATCAGCTTCAAGAGTTCGCCGTTGATCCGGCTCTTGGCGCCGCGGATCTCGATCTGGACGATGCGGCGGTCGGCCGCATAGCCGAAGACCATGCCCTCGGTCTCCTTCGACTCCGCGACGGGCACGTCGGCAAGAAGGTTGACCTTCACCAGATCCTGGGCGGCATCGATCTCGATCTTCATGGCGTCCCTCGGAGGCGAGCGGCGGATCGGAGCCGTCAGCCGTCAGCAATCAGCGCCCGATCCCGCGCTGTGCGTCATCAGATCTTGGGAAGCGTGATGGCCCGCTGCGCTTGGTACTTCCCCTTCTTGTCCGCGTACGACGTCTGGCAGACCTCGTCAGACTCGAAGAAGATCACCTGGGCGATCCCCTCGTTGGCGTATATCTTGGCCGGAAGCGGCGTGGTGTTACTGATCTCCAGTGTCGCCGTTCCCTCCCACTCGGGCTCGAAGGGAGTCACGTTCACGATGATCCCGCACCGGGCATAGGTGGACTTCCCAAGGCAGAGGGTCAGGACGCTCCGGGGAATCCGGAAGTACTCCACGGTCCGGGCCAGCACAAAGGAGTTTGGCGGCACCAGACACACGTCGCCCTTGAAGTCCACGAACGACTGCTCGTCGAACCGTTTGGGATCCACGATGGTGGAGTTCACATTGGTGAAGATCTTGAACTCGTCGGCGACCCGGATGTCGTAGCCGTACGAGGACACCCCGTAGGAGATGCCGCTGCGCACCTGGTGCTCCTCGAAGGGCTCGATCATGCGATGCTCCCGCGCCATGCGGGTGATCCACCGATCCGACTTGATGGACATGAAGACTCCGGTTCAGGGTTCTCGGTTCGAGGTTCGAGATCCGGCGACGTAGAATGTTATCAGGGGCCTCCCTACTTGCCCAATTGCCCAGTCGCCGGCTTGCCTGTCTCTCCTCCCGTCACCTCCCCCGGCTCACGCCACAATTTGCGGGAGCACGGGGTCGAGGTACCCTCGCGGAACCGTCTCCACCCGCCGGCGGTCCACCACAACGACGACGTCGGGCCATTCGGAGAAGAACGCGGCGATCTCCTCAGACAACTCGGCACAGGCTCGGCAGAGGACCAGGTACTGGGCCCCGGAGTCCAGACGATCCCGCCGTTCGCGCATCTCACCGCCCTAGCACTCGCTGAAGCCGCAGACGTGGCATTTCTGGCAGCCCTCCTCGAAGACGAGCGTGAAGTTCTGGCAGTCCGGGCACATGTCGCTGGCCTTGGGCCGCCCTTCCCGAGCCTCCCGGACGTGCTCCTCGCCCGGCTCGCGCAGCCCGGTGTGCTCCGCCAGGACCTGCGCGATGGCGTCGGGGATGGAGCGAACGCGCCCCGGCCCCATGCCGGCATCCCGGCGCCCGCCGATCCGGTCGAGCTGATTGACGATCTCCTCCACCCGTTCGCGCGGCGTCAGCGGCGAGGGCATGCGCAGGATGAGCGAGATGAGGCGGCCCAGCGCCTCGGCGTCCGCCTGGACGTCGCTCCCCGCCTTGCCCACGTTCAGGAAGACCTCGAACGGCTCCCCCGAGGTGTTTTGATTCACGTGGACGTAGCCGGTGCCGAGCGGGGTATCCACCCGGAAGGTCACCCCGCGAAGCGTCCGCGGCCGAGCCGTGACCGTTGTCGGAACGTGGGCCACCCCCTCGTGCTCCTCCAGCGCCTGCTTCCCCGCGCCGCCGGTGCCGACGTGGAGCACCTGACCGCCGTGGGCGGACTTGCAGCCGTCCCGGAAGACCGTGATCCCGAGGCATCCCAGGTCGTACGCCATCTGGTACGCCCGGGCGACGTCCTCGACCGTGGCCGAGTTTGCCAGGTTGATCGTCTTGGACACGCCGTTGTCCGTGGCCTTCTGGAAAGCCGCCTGCATGCGGGCATGCCACTCGGGCGCGATCTCGTGCGCGGTGACGAAGAGCCGGCGGACGTCCTCCGGCACCTCGGCGATGTCGTGCAGCGTTCCGCGCTCCGCCACCGCTTCCATCAGCGCGTCGCTGTAGAAGCCGCGCGTCCTCGCCACCGCCTCGAAGTGGGGGTTCACGAAGGTCAGGTGCCGATCCCCCACGATATGGCTGTATGCCACCGCGAAGAGGGGTTCGATCCCCGACGAGCAGCCGGCGATGATGCTGATCGTTCCGGTGGGGGCGATGGTGGTCACTGTGGAGTTTCGGAGCGGGCGGCCGGTCCGATAAATGCTCTTGGACCAATTGGGGAAGGGGCCCCGCTCCTCCGCCAGCCGCGCCGACTCGTCCCGGCCGATCTTGGTGATGAACTCCATGACTTTGTCGCCCAGGTCCAGCGCGGCCTGGCTGTCGTAGGGAATCCCGAGCTGGATCAGGAGGTCCGACCAGCCCATCACCCCCAGACCGATCCGGCGGTTCCGATGCACCTGGTCCATGATCTCCGGCAAGGGATACGGGTTCACCTGAATCACATCATCCAGGAAGCGCACCCCCAGGCGGACCGCCCGCTCGAGCGCGTCCCAGACGATCGGCCCCGCCGAATCGCCCGGGCGGCCGAACTTGCCCAGGTTGATGGAGCCCAGGTTGCAGGCGTCGTTGGGGGCCAGGGGCTGCTCGCCGCACGGGTTGGTGGCCTCGATCGTCTCCAGGTCGGGGACCGGATTGGCCGGGCCGCGGTTCACGCGGTCGATGAAGACCAGGCCGGGGTCGCCCGTCTGCCAGGCCGCCTTCACGATCCGGTCGAAGACCTCGCGCGCCTTGAGGCGCCCCGCCACCTCGTGGGTGTGTGGGTCCCGCAGCTCGTACTCGCCGTTCTTCGCCAGGGCATCCATGAAGAGTTCGGTGATCGACACGGAGATATTGAAGTTGCTGATGCCGCCGTCAAGTTTGCAGTGGATGAACTCCAGGATGTCCGGGTGATCCACTTTCAGGATACCCATGTTGGCGCCGCGCCGGGTACCGCCCTGTTTGACCGCCTCGGTGGCGCCGTTGAAGACGCGCAGGAAGCTCACCGGCCCGCTGGCCTTCCCGCCGGTGGATCGGACCTCGGTATCCTTGGGGCGCAGCCGCGAAAAGGCGAACCCGGTTCCGCCGCCGCTCTTGTGGATGATCGCGGCCCGCTTCACCGCCTCGAAGATCTGGTCCATGGAGTCGCCGACCGGGAGGACGAAGCAGGCCGAGTACTGCAAGCCGTTGTCCTTGCCGGCGTTCATCAGCGTGGGGGAATTCGGCAGAAACGCCCCGTCCACCATGAGCTCGTAGAACTGGCTGGCCACCTCGTGGATCTGATGTGCCGTCCGGCCCCAGGTGGCCTCGGCGCCCGCAATGGCCATCGCCACCCGCCAGCACATGTCCTCGGCTGTCTCGCGTGCCTCGACGCCTGGCGCCAGCGCGTCGGCACCGCCCTTCCGGAATCGGTTAAGATATCGCTCCCGCAAGACCCGTAGCGCGGATTCCGACCACTGGCCTTGCTTCAAGGGGCGCGCGAGCTCTGCCATGGTACCTTCCTCCATAACGGGCATCTCGGGACCGACGAACGTCAGACCCACCCGAGACGCAGCTTCAGGCCCCCGTTGGCATCCCCGGAACCCGGTATCTTTCCCGGACTTTCGGCAGATTCCCTCCGAGAGCATTTGGCGCAACATCTTGGGCAGGCCGACACTTTATGCCCTACATCTAGTGGATTTGTCAAGCGAAAACTCGCGGAAAATTTGAGCAAATTTACACAACGGATGGACGCGGTCCGGACCGGGGCAGGGTTCAGAAAATGCGGGCTGGAGGCCGGCGCGGACACGGCCCAGCGCGGCGACGCAGGTCTATTCCCGGAAAGAGGAGCGGGGAAGCGTCAGATCGGCGCTGGAGGCTGGCCCGCGCATCAGACGATGCGGAGACCCAGGCCCAGCAAGGCCGCCACGGCCCCAAGGGTGCACTGGAGACTGAGGCCCACCCGACCTCGGTGCGCCGCATCGGTGTCGGCCGTGCTCACACGTCGCCAGGCCACCCCCATCCAGATCTGCAGGCCGGCCATTACCACCAGGAGCGCCATCTTGAGGGAGAGCATCGCAAAGAACCCCCGACCCAGCGTGAAGCTGCCCTGGAGGCCTTTCAGCAGGATGTTGAGGACACCGCTGAGGACCAGGACTTCCATGGCGCGCGAGGTCAGGGCATGCGCACGCCGGGCCACGGCCGCCCGCGCCGCGCTCTCGATGGGCAACACCGCCGTGCGCACCGTCGCCGCGCCGCCCAGCCAGAGGGCCGCCGCCAGGATGTGCACCCAGAGAATCCACGTCGCGAGACTGATCACGCCGCCCTCCTCTCAGGCCGGTTTCCGCGTGGCAACCCACACCGCCGCGGCGAACGCCGCGCCCCCGAAGAGCATCGTCACCGTCACGGCGCCGGCCAGCGCCGGCACCGCCCCCGCCGCCTCCGGGGCGCCGAGGTAGAGACACCGACGGATGGCGGCCAGGCCGTACGTCATGGGATTCGCCCCCATGGCCCAGCCCATCCAGTTGGGGACGCCGGCACTCGGAAAGAAGGCCCCGGAGAGAACCCACATGGGCAGCAGCACCAGATTCATAATGGCGTGGAATCCCTGGGTGGAATCGAGTCGCCAGGCGATGGCCAGGCCGAGGCTCGACAGGCCGAAGCCCAGCAGCGCCATGACGGCTGTGGTAGCGCACGCCGCCAGGAACGAGAGCGGCACGCCGGCCACCGGCGCCAGGAGCAGAAAGAACATCCCCTGCAACAGGGCCAGCGCCGTGCATCCGAGCGCCTGACCGAGGACGATGGCTCCGCGGGTCACCGGGGCGACCAGGACTCCCTGCAGGAATCCCGCACGCCGATCCTCCACCACCGAGATGGTCGCGAAGATGGCGGTGAACAGCAAGACCATGGCGAGGATGCCCGGGTAGGCGTATTCCGCGTACGTGGTCCCCTGCGGGACACCGGGCGGGCGGAAGGAGGCCCGGAATCCCGAACCCACCAGCAGCCAGAACACCAACGGCTGGACGACCGCGCCGATCACCCGACTCCGCTGCCGGAAGAAGCGGATCAATTCCCGCCGACAGAGCGTCAACACCGCGAGCGCGGTCCCCGCCAATCCCGTCTCCCTCATGCGCCACCCTCGCCCCACAGGTGCGACCCCGTGAGGTGAATGAACACGTCCTCGAGCGTCGGCTTCCCGAACGACACCGTCTCGACCTCGCTGCCGAAGTCGTTCACGATCTCCCGCGCGAACTCGTGGCCCTCCGGCATCTCCACCCGGAGGTTCCCATCCACCAAGACGGGATCGCAGCCGAACCGCTCCCGGATCTTGACGCCGAGCGCCGCCGCCGCATGGGAATGGATGATTACCACGTCTCCACCGACCGCCGCCTTCAGCGCGCCCGGCGTTCCCAGGGCCACCAGTCTTCCCTGGTGCAGGATTCCCAAGCGATCGCAGCGCTCCGCTTCATCGAGGATGTGCGTCGTGAGCAGGATGGTGACCCCCTCCTCGGCCCGCAGGTGTTCCAGGTAATGGGTGAAGTCGCGGCGGGCGCCGGGATCGAGCCCGGCGGACGGCTCGTCCAGCAGCAGCAGGTCTGGGTGGTGCATGAGGGCCTTGGCCAGCTCGACGCGACGCTGCAGACCGCCGGACAGCGTCTCCACTCGCTCGCCGGCCCGTTCCGGGAGCCCCAATCGTGCGAGGAGGACCTCCGCCCGTTCCCGCAGCGGTCGCCCCTGCATTCCATAGAGGTGCCCGTGGTGACGCAGGTTCTCCATCACCGTGAGCTTGGGGTCGAGGCTCGGCCGCTGGAAGACCACCCCCAGGTGTCGTCGCACGTGGGCGGCCTCGCGCGCCAGATCGTGGCCGAACACGGTCACCCGCCCCGCGGCCGTGCCGAGCAGCGTGGAGAGGATCTTGAAGAGCGTCGTCTTCCCGCCCCCGTTCGGTCCGAGCAGTCCGAAGATCTCCCCGCGTGCGACGGAGAGCGTGACGTCCGAGAGCGCGGCGCGATCGCCGTACCGATGGCAGAGGCCGTCGACCAGCACGGCCGGGCCATCATTCCCGCCTTGACCGAGGCGCGGTTGCTCCGCACCCTGCTCCATGCGCATGCGTCCCCCGCTCGCGACCAACCCACGGGGCGGGCACGCCGCATCGGCCATGCCCACAGAAACCCGGAGGACTTTACCATACCAGCGCGCGTCGCGATAGCCAAAGCCGCGCCGTCTTCCGACGACGCGCCGCCGTCCGTGGTCCTCGTGTTCCCTCGTGGAAATTCGACGCTGACTCGCTCTTTTTTGGGGTTGTCTTTGTGAAGTTAGTAGCATACCATCCCGTTCGGTTCGGCGCGTGCACCCCGTTCTGGGTCATCTCAACCGGCACAACGCGGCGCCCTGATGGCTCAAATCTTCCATCGCAGCACCAACGTCCTCGCCAAGGTCAGCATCTTCGGCGCGGTCTTTATTCTGGCCGGCATCGGCTGGGCTGTGGGCGCGTTTGTGCGGTCGCCGTACGTCTCGGGGGTCGGCGTCGCCGTGCAGCAACCGGTTCCGTTCAGCCACAAGCACCATGTGGCCGACGCAGGGATCGATTGCCGCTACTGCCACACCTCGGTCGAGCAATCCTCCTTCGCGGGCATCCCGCCTACCAAGACCTGCATGAACTGCCACGCACAGCTCTGGGTCGACGCCCCCATGCTGGAGCCGGTGCGTGACAGTTACCGGACCGGCAAGCCGATTGAGTGGGTGCGCGTCCACAAGGTGGCCGACTTCGTCTATTTCGATCATAGCATCCATGTGAAGAAGGGGATGGCCTGCGTCACGTGCCACGGGCGGGTGGACCAGATGCCCCTCACCTGGCGCGTCAACACGCTGTATATGGAATGGTGTCTGGAGTGCCACCGCAATCCGGAGCGGTTCGTCCGGCCGCGCGAGCAGGTCTTCAGCATGACGTGGGTGCCGCCCGCGGATCAGGCGGCCCTGGGCAAGGCGCTGGTCGCCGAGTACAAGATCCAGCGGCTCGAAAGCTGTTCGGTCTGTCACCGATGAGTCACGACGCGATGCCTGGACACGACGGGATCGACTGGGACGAGATCCGACGCCGGCTGGCCGAGCGGCAGGGCCCCGACTACTGGCGCAGCCTGGATGAGATCGCAGACACGCCGGAGTTTCGGGAGCTCCTGCGCCGGGAGTTCCCCGAGGGGGCCACCGAGTGGACGGATCCTGTCGGCCGGCGCGAGTTTCTGAAGCTCATGGGGGCCTCGCTGGCCTTGGCGGGGCTGACCGCCTGTCGCAGCCAGCCCAGCGACAAGATCGTCCCGTATGCGCGCGCGCCCGAGGAGGTGATCCCGGGCAAGCCGCTGTTTTTCGCCACCGCCGTCACACTCGGGGGATGCGCCGTGGGCCTCCTGGTGGAGAGCCATCAGGGCCGACCCACCAAGATCGAGGGGAACCCGCTTCATCCGGGAAGCCTCGGGGCCACCGACGCCCTGACGCAGGCCTCCATCCTCGGCCTGTACGATCCGGATCGGTCGCAGGTCGTGCTGCGCGCGGGCACCCCGAGCACCTGGAACGCCTTCGTGGCCGGGCTGGCCAAGCAACTGGAGTCGGGCGCGCAGCCGCAGGGCGGCGGTCTGCGCATCCTGACCGAGACGGTGGTTTCGCCCACACTCGCCGCCCAGCTCGCGGCCGTGCTCGTGAAATTCCCAGCGGCCCGCTGGCATCAGTTCGAGCCCGTCTCCCGCGATGCGGTCCGGGCCGGCGCGCGGCTGGCCTTCGGCGAGGTGGTGAACACCATCCATCGGGTGGACGCGGCCGAGGTGATCGTCTCGCTGGGAAGCGATTTCCTGACGACCGGGCCGGGCGCGGTCCGGTACGCGCGCGAGTTCGCCTCGCGCCGCCGCGCCGAGACGCCCGCCGCCGGCATGAACCGCCTCTACGCGATCGAAGCCACGCCCACCCTGACGGGCGGGATGGCCGACCATCGGCTGGTGGTGCGCCAGGATGAGCTGGAGTCGTTTGCCCGAGGTCTCGCGGTCAGCCTGGGGATCGACGTCGGCGGAGACCCGTGGCGCCCCACCCCGGAGCAGGCCAAGTGGATCGAAGCGCTGGCCCAGGACCTGACGGCGCATCGGGGCGCGAGCCTGGTGGCGGCGGGGAACGAGCAATCGGCCGCACTCCACCTGCTCGCCCACGCCATGAACCGCGCGCTAGGCAACCACGGCCGGACCGTGGTCTTCACCGACCCCATCGAGGCCGCCCCCGTGGACCAGGGGGAGTCGCTCGGACAGCTCGTGGCGGACATGCAGGCCGGAAAGGTGGAGACCCTGCTCATCCTGGGCGGCAACCCGGTGTACACTGCGCCGGCCGACGTGCCCTTCGCCGAGGCGCTGAACACGGTCCCCTTCCGCGCGCACCTCGCCCTCTCCGAGGACGAGACGTCGACGCTCTGCCACTGGCATCTGCCCGAGGCGCACTACCTGGAGGGGTGGAGCGACGGTCGGGCGTACGACGGCACGGTGAGCATCCAGCAACCCCTGATCGCGCCGCTCTACGGGGGACGGACGGCTCACGAGGTGGTGTCGGCGCTGGTGGGCGAACCGCGGTCCGGATACGACATCGTGCGGGAGTACTGGAAGACTCAGCGCCGGCCCGGCGACTTCGAGGTCTTCTGGCGCACGGCCTTGCACGACGGCCTGATCGCGGACTCCGCACTCCCCGTCAAGACGCCGACCTGGACGGGCGGCATCCCTGCGGCCCCGTCGGTTGCCGCCGATGGATTGGAACTCGCCTTCCGGCCCGACCCCGCCGTCTGGGACGGCCGCTTCGCCAACAACGGGTGGCTGCAGGAGTTGCCCAAGCCGCTCACCAAGCTCACCTGGGATAATG
>Ga0209048_10002266_pt1 | contig 19241 bp, 21 predicted proteins | sample FrelakmetCRP12CR_FD_187146 | JGI IMG/M metagenome (GOLD analysis project Ga0209048, IMG submission 187146) | Freshwater lake sediment microbial communities from the University of Notre Dame, USA, for methane emissions studies - CRP12 CR (SPAdes)... | ecosystem: Environmental > Aquatic >... | reverse complement strand
TTCTGGCTCAAATAGGTCGGAAAAGGCACGCCCGCCTTGGTCTTCTGGCGCAGCGTTTCGTCGTACAAGATCACGCCGCTGATGAATTCGCTCGCACCGGGCGCCGTGAACAGCATCTCGCGATACGCGCGCCTGTTCTCCTCGGTCGACTCCAGCTTGATGCTCCCAAAGCGCTTGGCAATGGTGCCGCTGCTCTCGTCCGCCGCCAAAATGCCGCGGTGCTTCGCGACCAACGCATGTGCTGTAGCGGCTAGCTCTACGGTGTTCATGGATTAACGTATCTCACTGCTGCATATCGGGGGTTAACCCTTACAAGGATAACAAAATCAAGATGGATCCGCGCCCGGGCGGGCGCTTGGATTTGCCCGGATTGGCACTTGGACGCAAATAGGACTAAAATAGTCTCATATTAAGGACCGATCGATCAAGGGTAATTCATCATGTTGCGCATGGGCAAACTGACCGACTACGCAACCGTCATATTGGCGAGTCTAGCGCAAGATCCGCTTCGGCATCGCGCCGCAGCGGAATTGGCGGAGCGCACGCGCCTCAGCCGACCCACGGTGAGCAAGGTGCTGAAGGGCTTGCAGCGCGCCGGTCTGGTGATCTCCTCGCGCGGCTCCCTGGGCGGGTATCGCCTTGCGCGAGATCCGGAGCAAATCACCGCGGCGCAAATTCTCGACGTGTTCGAAGGTCCGATCGCCATTACCGAATGCAGCGGCGCCTCGAGCCACTGCGGCATCGAGCGGCAGTGTCGAGTCGGCGGCGCATGGCAGCGGGTCAATGCCGCGATTCGCCGCGCTTTGGAGGATGTCACGCTGCGTCAGTTGGCCGGCCTCGATTCGGCCTCGGTGCGCGTCTCGGGCCTCGCCATCGAAATTCGACGCCACGCGTCTTGAGCGTGCGCGGAATCTGAACCGGAATTCAATCGTGTCAAGCAAATCACAAGACGTCGAAGCGCTCATCGGCCAAAAGTACCGGCACGGCTTCGTCACGGATATCGAATCCGATAGTTTGCCGCCCGGGCTCGACGAGGACGTCGTGCGCGCGATATCGCTCAAGAAAAAGGAGCCTGCGTTTTTGCTCGATTGGCGCTTGAAGGCGTTTCGACACTGGCAAACCATGCAGGAGCCCAATTGGGCGCACGTGCACTACAAGCCGATCGACTATCAGGACATTTCCTATTACTCCGCGCCGCGCGCGCCGCAGAATGCGCCGAGGAGCCTCGATGAGGTGGACCCGAAACTGCTGGCCACCTATGCCAAGCTCGGCATACCGCTGCATGAGCGTGCGCGCCTCGCAGGAGTCGCAGTCGATGCCGTATTCGACAGCGTCTCGGTGGCGACCACCTTCAAGGAGAAGCTCGGCAAGGCCGGCGTCGTCTTTTGCTCGTTCTCGGACGCCGTTCGCGATCATCCGCAATTGATCGAGCGCTATCTGGGCAGCATCGTGCCCCCGGGGGATAATTTCTTCGCCGCGCTGAATTCGGCGGTCTTCTCCGACGGCTCCTTCGTCTACGTGCCGCCCGGCGTGCGCTGCCCGATGGAACTGTCCACTTATTTTCGAATCAATGCGGCCAAGACCGGTCAATTCGAGCGCACCTTGATCGTCGCGGCCGAAGGCGCGTCCGTCAGCTACTTGGAAGGGTGCACGGCGCCGATGCGCGACGAGAACCAACTGCATGCGGCGGTGGTGGAACTGATCGCATTGGACGATGCGCAGATCAAGTACTCGACCGTGCAGAACTGGTATCCGGGTGACGAGAACGGGCTTGGCGGAATTTACAATTTCGTCACCAAACGCGGCGAGTGCCGCGGCCGCAATTCCAAGATCTCGTGGACACAGGTGGAAACCGGCTCGGCCATCACCTGGAAATATCCGAGCTGTGTGTTGAAGGGCGAGAATTCGATCGGCGAATTCTATTCCGTTGCGGTCGCCAACAATTATCAGCAGGCCGATACCGGCACCAAGATGATCCACATCGGCCGCAACACCAAGAGCACGATCGTTTCGAAGGGAATCTCGGCGGGCCATGCCGAGAACACCTATCGCGGCCTGGTAAAGATATTGCCGAGCGCCGCCGGCGCGCGCAATTTCACCCAATGCGATTCCTTGCTGATGGGCGCCAAATGCGCCGCGCACACCTTCCCTTACATGGAGGTCAAGAATCCCACGGCGACCGTCGAGCACGAGGCCAGCACCTCGAAAATCGGCGAGGATCAGTTGTTCTACTGCCTGCAGCGCGGTATCAGCGCGGAAGACGCGGTCAATATGATCGTCAGCGGCTTTTGCAAGGTGGTGTTCAAGGAACTGCCGATGGAATTCGCCGTCGAGGCGCAAAATCTGTTGAGCGTGAGTTTGGAAGGCGCGGTCGGTTGACCGAGGGTTCGAGGGATCAATGCTGCTTAAAATTTCAGAATTGAGCGCCCGTGTGGCGGGCAAAGAGATCCTCAAGGGAATCAACCTCGAGGTGGAAGCCGGCGAGGTGCATGCCATCATGGGCCCGAACGGCTCCGGCAAGAGCACCCTTGCCCAGGTATTGGCCGGGCGGGAGGATTATGAGGTCACCGGCGGCTCGGTCCTCTTCGAGGGACGCGACCTGCTCACGTTGCCCCCCGAGGAGCGTGCACGCGCGGGTCTGTTTCTGGGCTTTCAATACCCGGTGGAGATTCCGGGCGTCAACAACGTTTACTTGCTGAAAGCGGCGCTCAATGCCAAGCGCAAAGCCGCCGGCGAACCTGAGGTCGACGCGTACGAGTTCCTGGCGCTCATCAAACAAAAAATGAAGCTCATGCAAATGAGCGAGACCTTCCTCACCCGCGGCGTGAACGAAGGCTTCTCCGGCGGCGAGAAAAAGCGCAATGAAGTTCTGCAAATGCTGGTGTTGGAGCCCAAGCTCGCGATCCTCGATGAGACGGATTCGGGCCTGGACATCGATGCGCTGAAGGTCGTGTCGACGGGCGTCAACAGCCTGCGCGACTCCAAACGCGCGGTCGTATTGGTGACCCATTACCAGCGATTGCTCGACTACATCGTGCCGGATAGGGTGCATGTGCTGTCTGCGGGCCGCATCTTGAAATCGGGCGACCGTTCGCTCGCGCTCGAACTGGAGCGGCGCGGCTACGATTGGGTCAAGGAGAGCAAGGTCGCATGAGCTCGCCGCAACCTTTCGCCGCCGCCGCAGCGCCCACTGCCGCGCTTCGATCCTTCGAAGCGCAATGGCTTGCGCGCCAATCCGAATCGCCGAGGCGCGAGCCGTGCTCTGCGCGCGACGCTCTGTCGGCGCTCCGGGCGGAGGCCATGGGGCGGTTTTTGCGTTTGGGGCTGCCGACCACGCGCGATGAAAGCTGGCGCTACACCAATCTGCGCCGCTTGGCCGCAGAGAGTTTCATCGATGCGCCGCGCGCGCCGGCCGCTTCCGTCGAGGCCGCCGATCCGCTCGACTCGTGGCGCATCGCAGAACGCCTCGCCACCATGCACATGGTGAACGGCTTTCCGATGCCGCCTGCGCAGGCAGATGCAGGCGCGCGCGGAAACGGAGCGCTTAAACATATCGAGATCAATTACTTACGAGATTTCTCTAGAGTAAATCCGGATCTCGTCGCGCGCCATCTTTCACCCCTGTCGGACGCCGACGGTGCGCGCTGGGGGCTGCTCAACACCGCCTTATTCACCGACGGGCTGTATCTCAAGATCAGCGGTAATCTCACCGCCCCGCTGGTCATTGTGCACACCGCGGCGGCGGACCGCCCCGGCACCATCGCGTATCCTCGGGTCATCGTCGATGCGGCGCCCGGATCGAATGCCACCATCATCGAACATCATGTTCAACATGGCGAATGGACGCCGCTGTGCAATTCCGCCACTCAGTTGGCCCTCGGGCAGGACGCCGCGATCGAGCACTACCGCATATTTGCAACCGGCTCCGGCTGCACCCATATCGACTCGCTGGACGTGCATCAGCAGCGGGGAAGCCGGTGCAAGCAGTTCACCATCGCGTTGGGCGGCGGCCTGGTGCGCGCCTCGCTCGACGCGCACTTGAATGAGCCGGGCGCCTGCCTCGACAGCTACTCGCTGCTGGTTGGCCACGAGGAGCGCCATGTCGACTGCGTGAACATCGTCACGCACCGTGCAGCGAATACCCGAAGCCAGCAAACGGCGCGGTCGATTGCGGCCGGCACCAGCCGCGTGATCTTCAACAGCAAGGTCGTGGTCGAGGCCGGGGCGGTACAGGCGCAGTCGCAGCAATCCTGCCGCGGCTTGCTGTTGTCGGACTCCGCCGAAATCGATTCGCGGCCGCAACTGGAAATCCGCGCCGACGAGGTCAAGTGCGCTCATGGCGCCACCACCGGGCGGCTGGACCCCGACATGCTCTTTTACATGCTTTCGCGCGGCTTGGATCGCGGAACGGCGCAAAGCCTGCTCATTTATGCATTCCTTGCCGATGTGCTGACCGGCATGTCCTTGAACTCGGCCCGCTCCGCCATCGAGGACGCGCTGATCGCTCAATTGCCGGATTCGCAAGTGCTGCGGAGTTTCCGATGAGCAGCCTGGCCGTGCGCGATCAGCGCTCCGCCTTCGATGTGAAGGCGGTTCGCGCAGAATTCCCGATTCTGCAGCGCTTGGTGCACGGCAAGCCGCTCGCGTACCTGGACAACGGCGCCTCGGCGCAGCGTCCGAATGCGGTCATCGACGCGGTGGACGACTATGAACGTCATCACCATGCCAATATACATCGCGGCGTGCACACCCTGAGCCAGGAAGCGACGGCACTATACGAAGGAGCGCGCGATCGGCTGGTGCGGTTCATCAACGCGCGCTCGCGCCACGAGGTCATTTTCGTACGCGGCACGACCGAAGCGATCAATCTGGTCGCGCAAAGCTACGCGAGGCCGCTGCTCAAGGCCGGCGACGAGGTGCTCATCACCCACCTCGAGCATCACGCCAACATCGTGCCGTGGCAAATCGTCTGCGAGCAGACCGGCGCAAAGCTGCTGGTCGCGCCCATGGACGCGAGCGGCGAGGTCCACGTCGAGTCCGTCGAAGCGCTGCTCGGCCCGCGCACCCGCCTGTTCGCGTGCGCACATGTATCCAACGCGCTCGGCACCGTGCTTCCCGTGCGGCGCTTGATCGCCGCGGCCAAGGCGCGCGGAATCGCCACGCTCATCGACGGCGCTCAGGCGGTACCGCACACGGCGGTCGATGTGCAGGAGCTGGGGTGCGATTTTTACGCGTTTTCCGGGCACAAATTGTTCGGGCCGACCGGCATCGGCGTGCTTTACGGCCGCGAAGCGCTGCTCGAGCGCATGCCGCCCTGGCAGGGCGGCGGCGACATGATTCTCACGGTGAGCTTTGAAAAAACCACCTACAACGCCCTGCCCTATAAATTCGAGGCCGGCACACCCAACATCTCCGGCGCCATCGGTCTCGGTGCCGCCGTCGATTTCTTGCAGGCGCTCGATCTTCAGGCCGCGCACGCCCACGAACATGCGCTGCTCGAGTATGCAACGCGCGCCTTGAGCGGTCTCGACTATCTGCGCATCATCGGCACGGCGAGCGCCAAGGCAAGCTTGATTTCCTTCACGGTCGACGGCGCGCACCCGCACGATCTCGGCACCATTCTCGACCAGGACGGCATCGCGATCCGCACCGGCCATCATTGCGCCATGCCCGTCATGGAGTTCTTCAAGGTGCCGGCGACCGCACGCGCCTCGTTCGCCTTCTACAACACGTTCGAGGAAATCGACCGGCTCGCGGCCTCGATCGCACGCGCGCGCGCGATGTTTGCCTAAGAATCGACTATGGAGCTCCAAGATCTGTATCGCGACGTAATCCTCGACCACAATCGGCGGCCTCGCAATTTCGGGCCGCTGGAAGCGGCCGATGTCAGCGTCGAGGGATTCAACCCGCTGTGCGGCGACCGCCTGACGCTCAGGCTCAGGATGGACGGCGGCAAGATTGCGGATATCCGCTTCGATGGCCAGGGCTGTGCGATTTCCACCGCGTCCGCTTCGCTGATGACCGAAGCGGTCAAGGGCTTGACCAAGACCCAAGCGCTCGAGCTGTTCGATCGCGTGCACCGTCTGCTCACCGACGACGCGGCCAGCCCCGACGACCTCGGCAAGCTCGCCGCGCTCTCGGGGGTTCGCGAATTTCCCGCGCGGGTCAAGTGCGCGAGTCTGTGCTGGCACACCCTCGCCTCGGCCCTGCACTCGCCCGCCGCCGGGGTCTTGCCGGCGGTGTCGACCGAATGAGATTTTAAGCCATGCATTCGCATGAAAACGAACCCGTCGTGGTGCAGCGAGAAGTGAAGGCCGTCGCCATTCCGGCCGGCGCCGAAGTCAATCTGAAACTCGGATCCGTCGGCTACATCACACAGGCGCTCGGCGGCAGCTTCACGGTCTATATCGACGGCAATCTATTCCGCATCGCCGGCCAGGATGCGGACGCCATCGGCAAGACCGCCGCGAAGGCGCCCGAGGTGCCGCCCGGCGCCTCCGAAGAGGACATCCGGAACGTCGTTTGGCAGCAGCTGAGGACTTGCTATGACCCGGAGATCCCGGTCAATATCGTCGACCTGGGGTTGGTCTACGAATGCGATGTCGCCAAGAACGAGGATTCGACCCGCACGGTCGCCATCAAGATGACCCTGACGGCTCCCGGATGCGGCATGGGCGAGATCCTGGTGCAAGATGTGCGCGACAAGGTTCAGATGGTGCCGACCGTCACACGCGCCAATGTCGAACTGGTTTTCGATCCGCCCTGGAACCAAAGCATGATGTCGGAAGAGGCCCGCCTGCAAACCGGGATGATGTGAAGAAATCGATGACTTGGATCGATGCCGGACCCGCCTCGGCCCTGGGCGAGGGGCAGATGGTGACCGTGGCCGTGGGCCGGCATATGGTTGTCGTGGCGCGCAGCGGCGGAGCGTATTTCGCGGTGGAAGACATTTGCACGCATGACGGCGCCGAACTCGCCGGCGGGACGATCGAGGGCACGGAAATCATCTGCCCGCGCCATGGCGCACGATTTTGTCTGCGAACCGGCGAGGCGCTGACTCCGCCTGCCTATGAGCCGGTTCGCGTGTTCGCAACCAAGATCGATGATGGACATCTGTGGGTACGCTCAGACTGAGCCTGCTGCGGCACGGGGAGGCGCAAGCCATCGATTCTTGCACCGAGGACTTCGAGCGTGCGTTGACGCATCGCGGTACCATCGAGGCAAAAGAAATTGCGGCGCGCATCGTCGCACGCAACTTGGCGCCGGACTTGATCTTGGTGAGTCCGGCCGAGCGCGCGTGGAGCACCGCCGAGATCGTCGCCGACGCCTGCGACCTCGATGTCTCGCAGGTACGGTGCGCGCGCGAGCTGTACTTGGCGACCCCCGAAGCGACTTGGCGCTTAATCGCGCGCCAAGATGCGCGCATCGGCCACATCCTCATCTGCGGCCACAATCCGGGCTTGAGCCAAATCGCGAGCCGCCTGGGTCCGAAGCCCAAGCGACGCACCCTGCCCACCGCAGGATTTGCCACGGCGGTTTGGCACAATGCCCATTGGCACACGTTGCAGCCGGAGGCCGCCCATAGCTGGAATTTGGATGACCCCGACAGCGACGCGGATCGATGGGATTGAGCGCCGCGCTTAGGCAGGCTCCTAGGATTGCCCGCGTTGCAGCTTCATCAGGCGCCGCCGCTCGCGCTTGTCGGGCCGCGCGTCCGGGCGCGGGCGCGAGAGCTGCGCCAATCGCTGTTGTTCGAGCAGTTTCGCACGGCGTAGGGCGCTTGCCGGATTCTCCACATAATGCGCTTGGGCTTCCGCGGCAGGACCCCTGCGCCGCGGCAACCCCAGGATTTCGAACTCGGCCGCCATCCCCTGGATGGACAAACTGAGCCGATCGCCGATGCTGACGCGGTGCGCCGGCTTCACGCGTTCCGAGTTCAAATGCACCTTACCGCCGGCGATGGCCGCCGTCGCCAGTGAACGCGTTTTGTAGAAGCGGGTATAAAAAAGCCATTTGTCCAGACGGTGGCTGTCGATCCGGGCATCCGGTGTCATGGGTGGGCGTCTCATATCCGCTGGCGACGGCGCTATACTATTGGCTTGCGGCCACACCGATTATTTCAAGGATACAGTGCTCAAGGAATTTCGTGAACGACTCGAGCGCGAGACTCGAGCACTCGACGCCGCGGGCCTTTTGAAGCGCGAGCTGGTCATCGGCTCCGCTCAGGGTCCGGTCGTCAAACTCGCCGATGGCCGCGAGATGATCAATCTGTGCGCCAACAATTACCTCGGCCTCGCGAACCATCCGGCCGTGCTGCAAGCGGCGCACGATGCCTTGTCCCGATTCGGCTACGGCGTCGCATCGGTGCGCTTCATTTGCGGCACTCAGATCGTGCATCGCGAGCTCGAGGAGCGCCTGAGCGCCTACCTGGAGATGGAGGATACGATTCTGTATTCGTCCTGCTTCGACGCGAACGGCGGTCTGTTCGAGACGCTGCTCGACAGCGAAGATGCGGTCATCAGCGACGCGCTGAATCACGCCAGCATCATCGACGGCATACGCCTGTGCAAGGCCCGGCGGCTGCGTTACGCGAACAACGATTTGGACGAGCTCGAGCAAGCCTTGAAGGATTCGCAAGACGCCCGGGTGCGTCTGATCGCGACCGACGGCGTTTTTTCCATGGATGGCTCGATCGCCAAGCTCAAGGAGATTTGCGAGCTGGCCGAGCGCTACGGTGCCCTGGTGATGGTCGACGACTCGCACGCCACGGGGTTCATCGGCGCGCGGGGCCGGGGCTCACACGAGCTGTGCGGCGTCATGGAGCGAGTCGACATCATGACCGGCACCCTCGGTAAGGCGCTGGGCGGCGCAAGCGGCGGCTATGTGGCCGCGCGCAAGGAAATAGTCGGTTGGCTGCGCCAGCGCTCCAGGCCTTATCTGTTCTCGAACAGCATTGCGCCCCCCGTCGCGGCGGCGACCGTGCGGGTGCTCGATTTGCTGGAGGGCTCGCCGGAGCTGCGCGAGCTCCTGCATTCGAATGCGCGGTATTTCCGCGAGGGGATGCGCGCCCTGGGCTTCGAACTGCTCCCCGGGGAGCATCCGATCATTCCCGTCATGCTCGGCGACGCGCCGCTCGCGGTGCGCCTGGCGCAGCGCATGCAGTCCGAGGGGGTCTATGTCGTCGCATTCGCCTTTCCCGTCGTGCCGCACGGCAGGGCGCGAATTCGCACCCAAATGAGCGCCGCGCATTCGCAGGCGCAGCTCGATCAAGTGATTCAGGCGTTCTCGCGCGCCGGTCGCGAGCTCGGCATCATTCACTGAGGACAAGCCATGAAGGCGTTGGTTAAAGCTCGTGCGGAACCGGGGATCTGGATGCAGGACGTTCCGGAGCCTTCCGTCGGACACAATGACGTCCTGATCAAGGTGCATCGCTCGGCCATTTGCGGCACCGACATGCACATTTTCAATTGGGACGCCTGGGCGCAGAAGACGGTGCCGGTGAACATGGCCGTGGGCCACGAGTACTCGGGCGAGATCGTCGAAATGGGCAGCGAGGTGCGCGGATTCAAAACCGGCGATCGGGTTTCCGGCGAAGGGCACATCACGTGCGGACATTGCCGCAACTGCCGCGCCGGGCGCCGCCACCTGTGCCGTAACACCTTGGGGGTCGGAGTGAATCGCGCGGGCGCATTCGCTCAGTACTTGACGATTCCCGCGGCCAACGTCTTCAAGCTGTCCCCCGCCATCGACGATGAGATAGCCTCCATTCTCGACCCGTTCGGCAATGCCACCCATACCGCGCTTGCGTTCAATATCGTCGGCGAGGACGTGCTGATCACCGGCGCCGGGCCCATCGGCATCATGGCGGTGGCCATTGCGCGCCATTGCGGAGCGCGCCATATCGTCATCACCGACGTGAACGACTACCGTTTGAATCTTGCCGCGGCCATGGGCGCCTCGCGCACGCTCAACGTGGGGCGCGAGTCCCTCGACGAGGCGATGCGCGAGTTGGGCATGGAAGAAGGCTTCGACGTGGGATTCGAAATGTCGGGGAACCCCACGGCGTTTCGCGACATGCTGCGCACCATGAATCACGGCGGCAGCATTTCGATGCTCGGCATTCCGCCCGGCGAAACCGCCATCGATTGGAATTTGGTCATTTTCAAAGGTCTGGTGCTCAAAGGCATCTACGGGCGGGAGATGTTCGAAACCTGGTACAAGATGGCGGCCATGCTGCAAAGCGGCCTGAACGTGCGGCCCGTCATCACCCACCGGCTGGGCGTGACCGATTATCTCGAGGGGTTTGAGATCATGAATTCAGGAAAATCCGGCAAGATCATCCTCGACTGGTCGGCGCTTTAACTGGCGGATCCCATGGCTGATCATCAATTCGCATTCTTGACTTCCACCACCCATCCGGGCTTTTTGAATGCGCCACCGCTTGCCGGGCGGCCCGACGCGCAAGTCGTCGTGGCCGGAATCGCATGGGACGGCTCGACCACCAATCGCCCCGGCAGCCGCTTTGGACCCTATGCCATCCGCCGCTCGAGCCACATGCTGTGCGACGGATGGCATCCGCTGTTCAAGGTCTCGCCGGTCGAAGCGCTTGCCGATATCGGCGACCTTGCCCTGCCGAACACCTCGTTATCCGCCATGCGCGCGGTGCTCGAGCCGCTGGCGTCCGAGCTGATCGCGCGGCATCACATGGTGTGGCTGGGCGGCGATCACTCGATCACCTTGCCGTTGCTGCGAGCATACCGTGCGCGGTATGACCGGCCGCTCGCATTGGTGCATTTCGATGCGCACTGCGACACCTGGCCGGATCACGCCGGCGAGCCGTCCGGGCACGGCACCTGGGTCCGCGAAGCGATCATCGAGGGCCTGGTGGATCCGCGTCTCACGGTGCAGTTTGGAATCCGCTCCTCGGCACAGCCGGAGATCGGCGAGTACGTGCGCACGCAGGGCGGATTGATATACACCGGGCGCGACTTGCGCGGACGGACGAGCCCGGCGCAGCTGCGCGACATCTGCACCGAGGCGCGCGCACGCCTCGGCTCGGGTGCCGGCGTGCCGGTCTATCTTTCGCTCGATATCGATTGCCTGGATCCGGCCTATGCGCCCGGAACCGGCACGCCCGAACCGGGCGGCCTCGCTACCGCCCAGGTGATGACGCTGTTGGAGGAATTGCACGACCTCGACTGGATCGGGATGGACCTATGCGAGGTCGCGCCGCCGTACGATCATGCCGAATTGAGCAGCAATGCGGCCGCGACGTTGGTGTGGACTTATTTGTGCGGCCGCATGGCGCCGCATCGCGCGGCCTAGCGCGGAGCGAGCGCTCGGCGCGCGCCGGGCGGCTCTTTGCACCAGCAATAGGCGTATAGCCCGCGCGGATCGTTAAGCCGGGCGATCGCTCGGGCCTGTTCCAACAGAGGGTCGATCGCCCGCTCGATGTCGCTGCGCGGCGCAGCGAGACCGGTCATCTGCCCGAGTTGCAGCGCCTCGGCGCGCAACTGCATCATCAGCTGTTCGCGCAGCGAAAGTTCCGACTCGATGTACTCCACATCGTAGTCGGCGCCGAGTTCGGCAAGCTTTGCCGCGGCGTCGGTTGCATCCTTGAGTCCGCCGAGATGGTCGACCAAGCCGATGCGTTGCCCGTCGACGCCGGCCCAGACGCGGCCTTGCGCGATCTTGTCCACATCCTCCACGCTCTTCTTGCGCCCCTCACCGACGCGGCGCAAGAATTCGGCGTAGGCGTGATCCACCGTACTTTGCAGGATCTGTCGCGCCGCCGCATCCAAGGCGCGATCCAAGCGCATGTTCCCCGCCATCGGCGTGGTGCCGATCCCGTCGACCTTGACGCCGAATTTCTCCAACGTACGCTGGAAAGTCGGCACCACCGAGAACACGCCGATGGATCCGGTCAAGGTGGTGGGGCTCGCAAATATTTGATTGGCGGCCGCGGAAATATAATATCCGCCCGACGCCGCGTAAGTGCTCATCGACACCACCACGGGTTTGCCGACCTTGCGCAGCGCCTGCACCTCGCGAAGTATTTGTTCCGAGGCAAACATGCTGCCGCCGGGGCTGTCGACGCGCAGCACCACCGCCTTGACCGTGCGGTCATAGCGTGCCTGGCGCAACAGGTCGCCGGTGCTTTCGCCCCCAATCCTGCCAGGCGGTTGTCGGCCGTCCAAAATCTCCCCCGAGGCGACCACGATGCCCACTTTGGCGTCGGATTTGGATTTGAGCACGCGCTTGGCGCGGATTGCGGTCAGGTACTGAGTCATTCTAATGGAATTGAACGAATGAGTGTCTTCGTCCTCGCCCACCAGGTTTTTCAATTCGTCGGCGAGCTGGCGACGGCTCTTCAGCGCGGTCACCAAACCGCGCTGCAGCGCCAGCTTCGCGGCGTCGCCGTTCACGGCCGCCAGAGCCGCCGGCGCCTCCGCGACGTACTCGCTCAAAGCATTGGCGGGCAAGGAGCGCGCCCGAGTGACGTCTTGACTGTAGGCATTCCACAGCGCCGTGAGCCACGCGGAGCTTTCCTCGCGCTCGCTCGGCGCCATATCGCTGCGCGAGAATTGATCGGTGAAGCTCTTGAAGGTGCCGGCCTTGAAAATGTTGACGTCGACGCCGAGTTTTTCGATCGCGTCCTTCAAGAACATGCGGTAGTAGCTGAAGCCGTCGATGTAGACGAACCCCAGCGGGTCGAGGTACAACTCGCCGGCCTGGGCGGCGAGATAATATTGGGTCTGATCGAGCGAATCGGCGCCCACGACCACACGCTTACCGGCGGAGCGGAAATCGCGTAACGAAGCGCCGATCTCCTGCAATTTCGATAGGCCCGAGACATCCAGATTGCCGAGATCCAACACGATCAATTTGATGCGGGAATCGTTCTTGGCCGACTCGATCGCGTCGATCACGTCCTTGAGCAGGGTCTCGGGCGCAGGCCCCCCGGAGGCTTGGCCGATCGCGCGGCGCAGCGGATCGCTCGATAGCTGTTCGACCAGTTCGCCCTCGGGAGCGATCACCAGCGCGGCGCTGCGCGGCACGAGGGGAACCGACGTATGCAATGCGGCGAGCAGGAAGCCGAATATCACCAGCAACAGGACGAGGTGAAGGGTCTTGCGGATGCCCTCCAGAATTCGCCAAACGAGACGAAAAAAACCCATCAGAGCCGCCCCGACCCCCGTTCAATGCCTCTCAACATCCCGGCCGGCGCGCGCAAGGTAGCCTCCTGGCGTCAGATCTTTTCGTCGATCCGCGCCGCCTTGCCGGACAGGTCGCGCAGGTAATACAACTTCGCGCGCCGCACAGCGCCGCGACGCTTGACGCTGACCTCGCTGATCGAGGGGCTGAAAGTCTGGAACACGCGCTCCACACCCTCGCCGTGCGAAATCTTGCGCACCGTGAAGGAGGAATTTAGGCCTCGATTCTTCTTGGCGATCACCACGCCTTCGTAGGCTTGAACGCGTTCACGGTCGCCTTCGGTCACCTTGACCTGCACCACCACGGTATCGCCCGGGTTGAAGTCCGGAAGCTGGCGCGTCGCGCGCTCGCCGTTCAATTCTTGAATGATCTTGTTCATAGCTATCGTCCTCACCGTAACAATCATCTTGTGACCGGTCTATCCGTTACTCGCCGCGCGCGCACTTGAATTCTTCCAAGAGCGCCCGCTCCTCACTGTTCATACCGCGCCGCTCGAGCAGCTCCGGCCGCCGCAGCCACGTCCTGCCGAGCGCCTGCTGCAAGCGCCAGCGCCGGATCGCCGCATGATCGCCGGATGCCAACACCTCGGGCACCGCGTGCCCATCCAACGAGGCGGGCCGCGTATAATGCGGCCAATCCACCAGCCCATCGGTGAACGATTCCTGCAGCGCCGACTCCGCGCTGCCGAGCGCCCCGGGCAGCAACCGCACGATCACGTCAATGACCACCAGCGCCGGCAGTTCTCCGCCCGTCAGCACATAATCGCCGATCGACCATTGCTCGTCGACCTCGAAATCGATGAACCGCTCGTCGACACCCTCGTAGCGGCCCGCCACCAGGATCAAGCCCGGCCAATCGCGCGCCTGTTGCGCCCTGCCTTGCTCGAATTTCGATCCGTCCGCACCCAAATACACGCGCCGGCTTCCCGCCGGGAGCGCCGCCTGGGCGGCCCGCAACGCCGCCCGCAACGGCTCGACCTTGAGCACCATGCCGGGTCCCCCGCCGTACGGACGATCGTCCACCGTACGGTGCAGGTCGGCGGTGTAATCGCGCGGATCGAAACATTCGACCTGCGCCACGCCTCGCTCGAGCGCCCGCGCCAATACGCCGTGCGCCAACGCATCGCGAATCATGAGGGGAAACAAAGTCACCACCGCAATACGCATGCGCTTCGAAACCTATCGCAATTAGCCGGTCGCCGCGTCCCAGTCCACGATGATCCGCCGTGCCTGCAAATCCACCCGCCGCAAGTGCTGCGTAACGGCCGGCACCCAATATTCCTTCTCCCCGCGCACCACCATCAGCGCGTGCGCCGGTATCTCCACGAAATGACTCACCACTCCGAGCCGCTCGCCCTCGAGATTCACCACTTCGCAGCCGATCAAATCGGCCCGGTAAAAATCCTTATCCTCGCGCGGCGGCAACTCGCTGCGCGGCACGCCGATCATCGCCCCCTTGAGCGCCTCGGCCCCGTCGCGATCCTCCACACCGACCAGTTTGACGGTCAACTGCCCGCCGCTGCGCCCCGTCGATTCGATTCGGTACGGTCGCCAAGCGCCCCCCAGGCGCAGCTGCAGGCTGCGATGTTCCAGCAAGCGCTCAGGCGGTTCTGTGTACGAGCGAAGCTTGACCCAACCGCGTACTCCAAATGGCGCACCCACGACCCCAAGCTCGATGAGCGCCCCAGACTCGATGAGCGAAGACGGTTCGCCGCTCATCCGCGCACCCGGTGTTCTCTTCGGGATTCCTTATGCAGCCTGTTTGCGGAAGACGGTCAGCAGATGCTTGACCCGATCCGACATGTGCGCGCCTTCCTTAAGCCAGTGCTCGATGCGAGCCACATTCAGGCGCAGCTTGACTTCCGCGCCGCGCGCGACCGGATTAAAGAGCCCAACACTCTCCAGGCTGGTGCCGCCCTGGCGTTTGCGGCTGTCGGTCACCACAACGTGATAGAACGGCGTCTTCTTGCCGCCGCGTCGAGTCAAACGGATCGTCACCATCTTTTTAGTCACCTTGCAATGCCGAGCCGCGAATTGTAATGAATTCGAGACCATAAGGGCAACAAAAAGGATGCTCAGGGCCCAAATTACGGCTTTGGGCCAAATCCCGGGGGCAATCGACCGCCCATGCCGCGCATCATGTTCTTGAACATTCCGCCCTTGGCGAGCTTTTTCATAGTCTTTTGCATCTGATCAAACTGCTTTAACAGGCGGTTGACCTCGGGCAATTGCACGCCCGCACCTGCTGCGATGCGTCGTTTTCGGGACCCATCGATCATTTCCGGTCGCCGGCGTTCGCGCGGGGTCATCGAATCGATGATCCCCATCTGCCGCTTGAGCATCTTCGGATTCACCGCGCCGGCCGCGGCGGCGGCATTCGCCTGCATTTGCGCCGGCAACTTGTCCAGCAGCGCGCTCATGCCGCCCATATTCTGCAACTGACTCAACTGATCGCGCAGATCCGCCAGATCGAAGGACTTGCCTTTGCTGATCTTCTTGGCGAGCTTTTCGGCCTTTTCCTGGTCGACTTGCTCCCGCACCTGCTCGACCAGCGACAGCACATCGCCCATGCCGAGGATCCGGGACGCGATCCGCTCCGGCAGGAACAGCTCGAGGGCCTCCGATTTCTCGCCGGTACCGACGAACAGTATCGGTTTGCCGGTCACTTCCCTCACCGACAGGGCAGCTCCCCCGCGCGCATCGCCGTCGGCCTTGGTGAGTATCACGCCGGTCAGACTCAACGCGTCGTTGAACGCCTTGGCTGCGTTGACGGCATCCTGTCCGGCCATGCTGTCGACGACGAACAGCCGTTCGTGGGGCTTGATCGCCGCTTCCAAGGCTTTGACTTCCGCCATCATTTCGGCATCGATGTGCAGGCGGCCGGCCGTATCGAGCAACAGCACGTCATACGCCTGCAGCGTCGCCTCGTTCAAGGCGCGCCTGGCAATCTCCACCGGCGCTTCCCGCGTGTCGCCGCTCGAGAATCCGGCCCCCACTTGGGAAGCGAGAGTTTGCAGCTGCAGAATGGCCGCCGGCCGGTACACGTCGGTGCTGGCGAGCAGCACTTTTTTATTCTGCTTTTCGATGAGCCAGCGCGCGAGCTTGCCCGCCGTCGTGGTCTTACCGGCCCCTTGCAGGCCAGCGAGCATGACCGTGACCGGACGCTGCGCGCGCAGGTTGAGGCCCCGACTCGGCTCACCCATCAGGCGCACCAACTCCTCGTGCACCACTTTGATGAAGGCTTGCCCGGGCGTCAGGCTCTTGGTGATTTCGATCCCGATCGCGCGAGCCTTGATCGCATCGGTGAAGCGCTTCACGACGGGAAGCGCGACATCGGCGTCGAGCAGCGCGAGCCGGACCTGCCGCACCGTGTCGGCGATATTGTCCTCGCTCAGATAGCCGCGGCCGGACAACGCCTTAAGCGCGTTCGATAGGCCTGAAGTAAGACGGTCGAACATCGGCGGCATTATACCCAACCACGTCGACTCCGCCTTGGCTGAAGCGGATTCAGAGACGGGCTCCTAGGCGCACTTGCCTCGTTGTGTCATTATTTCGCGGCCGTGACCCTCGCCATTACCCTGTTTGCGCTCTATATCGCCAGTGCTTGGCTCATGCTGCGAACGGTGAGCAATCCGCGCTTGGGTCCCCTCGCTTGGACAATCACCCTCACGGCGATCTTCGCTCACAGCGACGCCATCGTGCACATGATGCGCTCGCAGGGACAGTTTTCGATCAACCTGCTCGAGGCCCTCTCGATGCTCGCGTGGACCTTGAGCGTGCTGGCGTGCCTCATTGCCATCGATAGGCAAAATCGCGTGCTGGGCGCCATCTTGCTGGCGAGTGCGGCGTTCGGTGCCGCGGCATTCGGTGCGGCTGCGGTCGGCGCCGGACACATGTACGCCGAGGAGGCCGCGCCCGGATGGGAGTTCACCGCGCACATACTGCTTTCCATGGCCGCGGCGGCATTGCTGTTCGCCGCCGCCGTCACCGCCCTGCTGCTGGTATTCCTGGATCGCCGGCTGCACGCCCGACGGATCGCCGATCTGCCGACCGGGCTTCCGCCGCTCGATCTGCTCGAAAAGGTCATGTTCCGGCTGATCGGCGCCGGGTTCATCCTGCTGACTCTCGCGCTACTGACCGGCTTCATCTTCGTCACCAATCTGTGGGCGCAGCACCTGCAACACAAGACGATTCTCTCGGTCATCGCCTGGGTGATATTCGCCGTCTTGCTGCTCGGACGCGTCCGCTATGGTTGGCGTGGGCGCGCCGCGGTGCGTTGGGCCTTGTGGGGATTCGGTTTTCTGGTCCTGTCGTATTTCGGCTCGAAGTTCGTTCTCGAATACTTACTTGGGCGACATTGGGGCTGACCGCGTAGACGAATGGCACAAATCCCTATCGGTGCATTGTTCGCTGCGCTCGGCGTACTGCTGATTCTGGCCGCGTTTTTCGCGGGCAGCGAGACCGCGCTCATGAGCCTGAATCGATACCGGCTCCGGCATCGCGCCAAGGCCGGCAACCGGGCCGCGAAACTCGCCGAGACCCTGCTCGCCAAACCGGACCGATTGATCGGTCTCATCTTGCTGTTGAGCACCATCGTCAACGTGACGGCACCCATGTTGGTCGGATTCATCGCGCTGCGGCTCGGCGGCGAATTCCTGGTCGCGTTCGGGGCGGTGGTGCTCACACTGGTGCTGCTGATCTTCTGCGAGGTCGCTCCCAAGACCTTCGGCGCCCTGCGTCCGGAGCGTGTCGCCCTGCCGGCCGCCTATGTCTACGCGCCGTTGTTATGGGCGCTGTACCCGTTCGTGTGGGCCACCAATCTGCTGGCGAACGGTGTCCTGCGTTTGCTCGGCGTCTCGCAGCACCAAGCCTCGCATTCCCTCAGCAGCGAGGAGCTGCGCACCGTGGTCGCGGAAGCGGGCGCCATGATTCCTCATCGCCATCAGCAGATGTTGGTGAGCATTCTCGATTTGGAGAAGGCCACCGTGGAAGACATCATGGTGCCGCGAACCGAAATCGCCGGTATCGACATCGACGATGCCTGGGACCAGATCGTCGAACAACTGCGTCAAAGCCAGCACACGCGCTTGCCCGTGTTCCAGGGCGACATCGACCGCATCATCGGCGTCTTGCACATGAAGCGCGTCGTGCACGAGCTCGCACGGGGCCATTTGGACAGGGAGGGGCTGATCGAGGCGGCCAGCGTGCGCGACGCCTACTTCGTCCCTTCGGGCACCACCCTGAACACGCAATTGCTGAATTTTCAGCGTGACAAGCGCCGCATGGCGTTCGTCGTGGATGAGTACGGCGACATCCAGGGTCTCGTCACGCTGGAGGATATCCTCGAGGAGATCGTAGGGGAATTCACAACCGATCCGGCCGCCATGATGCACAAGGACGTGCGTCGCGACGCCGACGGCAGCTACATCGCCAACGCCTCCACCACCATCCGTGCCTTGAATCGCTCCATGCGTTGGAACCTGCCCACCGACGGCCCCAAAACCTTGAACGGCCTGATCGTCGAATTCCTCGAGACCATTCCGGAACCGGGCACCACTCTGAAGCTCGCGGACTACATGCTGGAGGTACTGCAGACCGGCGATAACGCCATCAAGACGGTGCGCATTCGACCCCCCGAGCCGCGCTAGCGGCCGCGGAAGGCGCGTGGATGGCGAAGGCCTCCAAGACGGCGAAGGTCGGATGCGCTACGGACGCGCCCACCCCCATTTAATGTCTCAATGTGAAACGCCCCCGGACTGATCGACCAGCTCGCGCAAGGATACGTCAAGCGCCTCACTGAGCCGGGTTACGCCACGCACCGACATGCCTTCGGGTGCGCGCTTCGGGACATTGGCTTGCGGCACCAGCGCGAGCTTGAATCCGTGCTTGGCTGCCTCGCGCAAGCGCTCCTCGCCGAACGGCACGGGTCGAATCTCCCCCGCGAGCCCCAATTCGCCGAACGCGACCAGCGAATTCGGCACCGGCAGATCGCGCAAGCTCGATCGCGCGGCCAACACGATCGCGAGA
>Ga0209048_10002265_pt1 | contig 19241 bp, 20 predicted proteins | sample FrelakmetCRP12CR_FD_187146 | JGI IMG/M metagenome (GOLD analysis project Ga0209048, IMG submission 187146) | Freshwater lake sediment microbial communities from the University of Notre Dame, USA, for methane emissions studies - CRP12 CR (SPAdes)... | ecosystem: Environmental > Aquatic >... | reverse complement strand
GAAGCTTCCGAACTCTTGCTTTATTGCCATTATGGCACGAGCATTCGAAACGGTTGAGAGTACCTTTCTTCTGTTCCTCACGATTCCTGGGTTCGCAAGGAGCATTTCTACCTTCATATCGTCATATTCAGCGACCTTGGCCGGGTCGAAGTAATCGAATGCCAAACGGTAGCTCGGCCTCTTCCTAAGGATCGTTATCCAGCTCAGACCCGCCTGCGCTCCCTCCAGCGTGAGGAACTCGAACAGTAAGCGGTCATCGTGCACAGGCGTCCCCCATTCCCTATCATGGTATTCGATTATAAGTGGGTCATCGCCTACCCAGGCGCAACGATTGGTCTCTGAGACCATGCACTATTCCCTCAAATGGTTGCCATCGCAGAACGGCATATTCCCTGAACGGCCACAGCGGCAGAGTGTGACGCGGTTGCGCACCTCGTACTCCTTGCCTTTTGAGGAAATGATCGGTATGCCGCCCCTGACCCATATCGGTCCGCTGTCCTTGACCCCTCTGTCCTCTATCAATTGGATCGACGGTCTGAACCTTGGCTCGATGGTTTTCCCAGTCCTCTTGTCGCAAATCACCAAGCGCCCCGAGGGGCACGCAGCGACGATCTGCTTCGCGATCTTTCTCGCCTCCGGGTCATCGGAGTCCTGGGTCAAAGCCCAAATACCACCTGCACGATGGCAGAAGCGAGCCGCCACGCAGAGATCCCGATTGTCGTACAGGATCAGGTTGGGCCCTTCGATCATCTCGGCCCCGTCGTCGAAAGAGCCTTGCCCCGTCTCCTTCCCCTTGAAGCCGGTCCTGACATGGGCACCGTCGCAGAACGGCTTATTGCCAGATTCGCCGCATCGACATAGCGAGTAGGTCGCCTTAGGAGGGAATCTCCTCCCCACATGGTATTCTCGGGCCGTGCCCTCGTCGTCAAAGATGATTTTGACGACGGAGAGCGGGATGCTCCCGTTCACCAGATATGGTCCATCCTTGATGACCTTGATACTTCGGTGCTCATCTTCGGCAGGGGTTCCTTTCACAGACCTGCATGCGTGTGCGGACATAAATTATGTCTCAAGTCACCTGGAAATCGGGGCTAATATGAGGTCGCCTCGGGCGGACCTGGAGATTGGCGCTAGGGTAATCCTCGTCGTGGCCTCGGGCATCTTCTCCACAACGTGAACTTCATTCGCCTGGCCTTGCAGCATTACGATCCAGGTGCCATACTGGGTTCCTTCCTAAGCTGCTATGCCACGTTGATAGCCCTGGCGACGCTTTTCAGTCTCTTCTAGTCCAATTAATTAGAAAACGACCTGCCGCAACAGACCTCGAATGATTTCAGGCTCTTAGCTTGGAAGAAGGGTAAATGGATGGTCACAACCCGGTCATTAGTGCTCATCTTCTCCAAGTACCGTGACCATCCAATCCTATGAGCTGAGGGCATGTGCCCTTAGAAAAAAGAACGGAGAGTGCGACATCATGAACGACAATTGCGACGGCATGACCGCCGATAAGTGGATGAAGCTCAAGGGTGAGGGAATGGTTTGGAGGATCACCCTTTCCATGGCCACGGCCTTCGGATGGCTGGCCTTCCTGATACTTTGGCTGGCGTTCTACGCGGGCGACTACAACGCCTATCAGAACATCGCGGTGATCATCGGGTCCGTGATCGGCCTGGTGGCCATCAATGCCACGGTCTGGATGACCTTCGGCCTGAGGATGGCGCGAGAGGAAGGCGGTTGGTACCCCCGTGCGGCCGAGGTGGTGACCGCGGTCGCCGGGATCGCCTGGGCAGTGTTCCTGGTCGTCTGGCTCATGCTATTCGCAGGGGATTACAGCATCTATCAGAACCTCGCGGTGTTCCTGGTCTCGGTGCTGGCCGTAGGCGGAGTGAGTGCCATGGCCCATACCATCGGATGGGCACGTCACGAAGGTCATTGATCCGGCGCGGCGGACGAAACCCCTTAACCTTTTCTTACATATTTCTCAAAGGAACCTGCTCATCTTCACCAGCAGGGGAATCACGGCACGAGGAATTTAGAAATGCTATCTATGATTAGGATCGATCGAGGAACCCGTCAGCTAGTTCGGATTCTCACTTTTCCATCGGGCCCATAGTACCTCCTCCTTATCCAGAAGGCCACGTTGACTAGGCTTATCAGCACGGGCACCTCGACCAGTGGCCCGATGACCGCCGCGAACGCCACCAGGGATGAGATGCCGAACGTCCCGATGGCTACCGCAATGGCCAGTTCGAAGTTGTTGCTCGCAGCGGTGAAGCTCTGCGCGGTGGCATGGGGGTAGTCGAACTTCAGGCGAATCGACAGGCCAAAGGAAAGGAAGAACATGATCAGGAAGTAGATGATCAGCGGAATGGCGATGGACACCACGTCCAGAGGCTGCTGCAGGATGAGGTCTCCCTTCAACGAGAACATCACCACGATGGTGAACAGGAGAGCCACGAGCGATACCTTACTGAATGCCGGCAGGAACTTACCCTCATACCATTCCGCTCCCTTCCGCGGTAGAAGTACGTATCGAGTGATGAAGCCCAGGGCGAACGGTATGCCGAGATAGATCAGCACGCTCTGTGCCACAGCCCAGAAGCTTATGTCGATCTGGGTGCCAGAACCGGGAACCAGCCATTCCGAAAGCACTGCGATGAGGAAATAGGCATAGAATGCGTACAACAGTATCTGGAAGATCGAGTTAAGGGCGACCAGAATTGCCGCGTACTCTGAGTCTCCCTCCGCCAGCGTGTTCCATACTATCACCATGGCGATGCAGCGGGCGATCCCCGTCAATATCAGGCCGATGCGGAACTCCGTTTGGTTGGGCAGGAATATCCAGGCCAACGCGAACATCAGCATGGGGCCGACCAGGTAGTTCAAGATCAGAGAGACCATTATCATCCTCTTGGCCTCGGGCTGCTTGGTGATCGCCCTCAATTCCTCGTAATGGACCTTGGAAAGGGGCGGCCACATCATCAGTATCAGGCCCACGGCGATCGGGATCGAAGTGGTTCCGATGCTAGCCGAGTTGATCCAGCCTGCTATCTCCGGCACAAGTGCCCCGAGAGCTATGCCCAGCCCTATGGCCAGGAAGATCCAGATGGTGAGGTATCTGTTGAGAAAGGAAAGCCGCTTCTTCTCTGAACCGGTGCTCGTGATGCCCTCTCCGTTTTATTCCGTGGTAGATGACACATCCGCGATATAAATATTGTAATTGCCAGCATAAAAATAATATATTATTAGACTCTAGAATCTAATATTTGGCAAGGAGCTAGAAGAAATCATAGTGCAAGGATTGCTTCTCTAGAATAACTTTAATATTTGAGATTAGAATCCATAATTTGTGAAAGCGAAGTCTGGATGCCGGATGGAGATCGCACAGATCGATCCACAGACCTATACTGCCATCGTCAATCACAAGATGCGCAGGGATATACTTCGCTCACTCTATCGACAAGGTCTGGACGGCCCGATCTCAAAGCAGGACCTTGCGGACAGCCTGAAATTGGACTATCATCAACTTGTCTACCAGCTCAATAACCACCTAAAGGATTTTTGGGAAGTGGCGGAGGAACGAAAGGTCAGAGGGACCAGAATGGAGTTGATCCTGCCCTCCCATCCATATACCATATTCATCTCGCTGGGGAAGGAGAGATCGATCTACATGTTCGATCCCCTGGCCAATCTGTTCGGTCCCATGGCGAAGGTTGGAACGAGATGCGATGTATGCACGCCTAGCGAGGCCGCCAAGTGCATGGGTTACGTTGATTCTGGATGCTCCAACAGCAAATCCCCCACGGACGCTGAAAGGGCGTTCCTGAGGGCCAATGGGCGCGAATCGCCGCTCAAACCTCTGGATGCGGCCATACTCTGTTCGATAAAGGGAATCCCCAGCGGTGAGAGCTGTGTCGTCAACATTCCCTGCGAAGGCTGTGCCTTCCTCAAGAAGCCCCTGAAGATATCGGAATGATCTCGATCCCTGCGTCCTTACGGTATGTACGCAGAATCAGGGAGAATTATCCAATATTATCGTGTTTTCAGCGCAATTCTCGGAAAGAATTATAAATCGGAATCCAATATTATCGTCGTTAACATTCTGGGGGAGTAACTTTCGTCATAATGGATGATATGAATCGGAAGATCCTCAAGTTGCTCATGACGGACGGGAAGATGACCTATAATGACGTCGCTCTGCGTCTCCACCGCTCGCCGTCGACGATCAGGGATCGGATACGAAGGCTCGAGGACGAGAAGTTCATCCTTGGCTACGTCACCATAGTCAACTCGGAGCACATGGGCATGAGGGCGGAGGGGATCCTCTTTGCCAACCTGGCGGAAGGGGCGACCTGCGAAAGGCTGAAGAAGCTCGCAACGATTCCAGGCGTCCAGGAGGTCCTGCAGGTCACGGGACGAAGGAGGATAATGGTCCGGATGGTCTCCAGCGACAACCATTCCCTCGAGGAGACCATCGAACGCGAGGTCGTCCCTCTCGGGCTCAAGGACCTGGAGCTGCACATCGTCATGGATAGCGTGATGCGGTTCCCCGGTCTATGATCCCTCAGATGCTCGTGGGGTCGTAATGGCCTGAGAACGGCCGGCTCGACAGGGGCACGATCTTCACATAGCTCTCCCAATCTCGGGGCACCTGGACCTTGAAGGCCTCTTCGAACTCCTGGATCAGGTGCTCGAGCTCGGGGACGTCCTCGCCCGTCAACGGGCCCAGGGTGGCGCCCGGTCCCAATTGGTGCCTCTCCACCTTTCCATGGACGAGTATCTTTCCCCCATGGATGCCGGCCCCCACGCTCAGACCTATAGGCGACCTTTCGCTGTCGCCCTTCCGATTGAGGATCACCAGCGTCCCTCCGGCCATGTACTCGCCCAGGTAGTCCTTGGCAGTGCCGCCCACCACGATAGATGGCTTGGTCCCGGAGTATTCCTTCATGTGAATGCCGACCCGATAGCCGGTATTCCCCTTGATGAGGATGGTGCCTCCTCGGGCCGCCAGGCCGGTGACGTCCCACGCATTCCCATGGACAATGATCTTGCCCGAGTTCATGGTGTTCCCGGTCTGGTCCTGGGCGTTTCCGAAGACCTCGATCGTCGGTCCGTCCAGGAAGGCCCCCAGGTTGTTACCGGGTGTACCGAAGATCTCGATGTAGACGTCCTTGCGGTTGGCGGTGGCAGCGATGTAGCGGTGTCCCGTGACCCCTTCGATGATGATGCGCTTCTCTCCCTCCAGGATGAGCTTCCTGATCAGCTCGTTGAGCACCCGATAATGCACCAAACGTCCCTCGCTGTCCCGCCGGTCGGCGTGGATCAGGACCGAGTCGTCCGGCATCCGGGTGACCGCGGTCGTAGCATCGAAGACCTCGTTCTTGGGCTTCTTGAAGTGCAAGGCTGCCGTGCCCATCAGCCCCACCCCTCTCCCACATGTTTGACGTCCATGATCTCTGCTATCTTGGAGTTCGGGCCGAAATAGCGCAGGCGGTCGCGGTTGCCCACCAGGGACTCCACGGAGTCGATCCCCATCGCCCCCAGGATCTCCTTCAGCTCCTCGTTCCAGGCGCGGAACAGCCTGACCACGCGGGCCGAGGCCACCTCTGGATCGAGTCTGGCCACCAGCTCCTCCCTCTGGGTGGCGATGCCCCAGGAGCAGATGCCGCGGTGACATTGCTGGCAGACCCTGCAGCCCATGGCCACCATGGCCGCGGTGCAGGTCATGATGACATCCGCGCCCAGGGCGATGGCCTTCACCATGTCCGCCGAGGATCGGATCGAGCCTCCCGCGCAGACGGTCACCCGGTTCCGCAGACCCTCGGCCGTGAGCCGCTGGTCCACCACCGAGATGGCCACCTCTATGGGCAGGCCGACGTGGTCGCGGATGATGCGCGGGGTCGAGCCCGTGCCCCCGCGGAAACCGTCGATGGTGATGAAGTCCGCGCCCGCCCTGACGATGCCGGAGGCGATGGCGCCCACGTTGTGAACGGCAGCGATCTTGACGCCCACCGGCACCTTGTACTCCGTCGATTCCTTGACCACGGAGATGAGCTGCTGCAGGTCCTCGATCGAGTAGATGTCGTGATGGGGATAGGGGGACAGGGCATCGGTGCCCAGGGGGATCATCCTGGTCTCTGAGATCAGGGCCGAGACCTTCTCACCGGGCAGATGGCCCCCATGACCTGGCTTCGCCCCTTGGCCGATCTTGATCTCGACCGCCGCGGTGCGCTTCAGATAGTCCCCCGTGACCCCGAACCTTCCGCTGGCGATCTCCGACACCACATTGTTGGCGTAGGGATAGAAGTCCTTGTGCAGCCCGCCTTCCCCCGAGCCCGCCAGGATGTTCAGTTCCTGGGCGGCCTGGAAGAGGGCTTTCTGGGCGTTATAGGACACCGAGCCCAGGGAGATGTGCCCGATCATGATGGGCATGTCCATGGCGATGACCGGCCCCGGGTCCTTCTCCATGTAGAGGCGGCCATTCCCCTTGACCTCGAGCCGGCCCTTCCGCCCGCCGAGGAAGGTGACCGTCTCCACCGGCTCCCGCAGCGGGTCGATGGACGGGTTGGTCACCTGGGCCGCATCCAAGAGGATGTCGTCGAACATCACTGGGTAAGGGACGTCGGTGCCGCAGGAGGTGAGCAGGACGCCACCGGTGGACGCCTGCGACATGATGCCCCGGCGCACCCGCTCGTTGAAGTTGGCATGGGGCGGGAACTGGCTGGGTACCTGGCGGATCTCGATGCAATGCGCCGGACAGACATTGATGCAGCGCCCGCAGGCCACGCACCCTCCTGCCGATTTGACCACGCCATCGACGAACTCCAGGGCACGGTAGGAGCATTCGTTGACGCACTTCTTGCAGCGTTTGCACAGCTCGTGGTCCACCACCGGTCGGTAGCGCTCGGGGGCCTCCAGCTCCTGCCGCTTCCGGGTGCTGGTCTGGGAGGACATCTAGTTCCCTCCCACGAATGGAAGCTCATTGCCGGTCCGGATGATCCCCTTTCCCACCTGGGCGATCATCGGGCTGCCCGCATTGGGGGTCCAGGTCTCCGCATCCGGGTCGACCACCCTCACCGCGCATTCCTCGCTGGCGGTATAGAGGATCCTGCTGTCCGCGGAGGTCCCGACCAGCAAGGGCCGGAGCTTCTTGCGGTCGGCCAGGGCGATCAGCGTGACCTCGGGCTCCCTCCGGCCCACGATGATGGAGAACGGCCCGTTGAGCAGGGCCTCCTTGTAAGTGATCCTCAGCCAGGTGGCCAGCCTGGCGCTCTCCGGGTCGAGGCGCTGGATGTCCTTGTGGTACCATGGCGCCATGGCGAAGGCCGCGGCCGGTATGGGCAGGCGGTGCTTCCTCACCAGCAGGTCCCAGGTGTAGGCCACGACCTCGGTGTCCGTGAGGACCGAGCAGCGGTAGCCGTTCATCTCCACCAGCTTCCGGTTGACCCCATAGGAGGTGATCTCGCCGTTGTGGCAGACGCCCCAATCCAGGATGCTGAGGGGGTGCGCCCCGCCCCACCAAGCTGGCGAGTTCGTGGGGAAGCGGGAATGGGATATCCACATCTTGCCCGAGTATCGCTCCAGGTCATAGAACTGCGCGATCTCGTAGGAATACCCGTTCCCCTTGAAGACCGCCATGTCCTTCCCGCTGGATACGCAGATGGCCCCGGCTATGTCCGAGTTGATGTGCATGGCCAGCTGAACGATGAAATCGTCGTTGGAGAGGTCCAGGCGGCCCCGCCACTCCACGTTTGGGTTCGGCCGGAAGAAGTAGCGCCATATGATCGGGAACGGAGGATGCATGGTCTTGACCCGGTGGGTGTAGACCCTCTCGTCCTTGGTGATGTCCCCGGTCGTCTTGAGCAGCTCCTCGACATTGCATCTGGCCTCCTCGGTGTCGAACAGGACCTGCAGGCAATACTCCTCGCGATGCTCAGGGAATAGCCCATAGCAAGCATATCCCGCCCCGAGCCCGTTCTCCCTCTCGCCCATGGTCTCGAGCATCAGGGCGATGCGGTCGCCTGAGATGCGTCCCCCTTCCAGGTTCATGCAGCCCGCGATGCCGCAGCCGCCCATCTGGTATTTCATTCCGGGGGGGCGGGTCGCACCATACAGTTCGGGCGTTGGCAACCTTCCCTCAAATCCCTGATTGTGAAAAATGCCGTCCTTATCGACGGAACGACGCGGATGATCTGACATCTCCTTCAGCCTTGTTCCTTGCGCCATCGCAGGTGTTCGGATGGCATCAATGCCCGCCCATATCCAATTCCTTCCATCGTTCATGGTCCATGGATAGGAGCGGTCCCTCTGGAAAAACTGACCTAGAATCCCCTAATTAAGCATTATTGTTATTTTGAATCGTATCAGAATTATGCACTAATGATTTCGTAGAATGGCGAAATAGGCGAAATTGATACATATTTTCGAATTTGTTATTCATTTTTCGTAGTGAATCCGGGCCGTGTCAGCCGATTCCATACCCCTTGAGGCAACATTTCCTGCCCTATTGTGTAATATTGGAATATTATTTAAGTCAGGACTGCATCCTAACAATCATAGGTTCTTATCGAAGGGGGAGTGCTTATGACGACTCAGAGGATGGCGTTGATTCCTCAGTTACCCGATCTTGACAAGATCCGGCAAATGCGCAAGAGATTGAATCTATCCCAAAGGGAACTGGCTTCACTGGCCGGTGTCAGCCAGTCCCTCATCGCCAAGATCGAGAGGGGGAGCATCGACCCCTCGTATAGCAATGTGCGCAAGATCCTGATGGCCTTCGAAGAGGTCCTGCGCCGGCGGAAGGTGGAGGGTATGAAGGTCGGCGCGCAGCTCACGGTCGGTGACCTGGCGACCCGGGGGGTGATCATGGTCGGTCCTGACCAGACCATCGGCGAGTGCGTGGAGAAGATGATGAAGGGGCGGTTCACCCAGCTGCCCATCATGGTGGGGGACAAGGTGGTGGGAGGGGTGACCGACGACCGGATCCGCGACTACACCATCGAGGAGACCCGGAACGGGCGGAAGAGCTACGACGCGGTGATGCAGACCAGGGTGGAGGAGGTCATGTCCGAGCCCTTCCCCATTCTGAGCGAAGACACTCCCATCGAGCTCGCCTCGGTCCATCTGCAGCGGGAGGAGGCGGTCCTCGTTTCCAAAAAGGGCCAGATCGTGGGCATACTCACGAGCGCGGACTTCTTGAACCTGGGATTGAACCAATGAGCCAGGAAGCGGTCTAATGATCAGGCATGTGGTCATCTGGAAGATGAAGGATTTCGCGGATGGGCAGGCCAGGGAAGAGAACATCCGGAGGGCCAAGGAGGCGCTGGAGGCCCTGCCGGGGCAGATCCCCGGTCACATCCGTCACCTCGAGGTGGGCGTGAACCGCCTGGAGAACGCAGAGAACTGTGACCTCGTGCTGATAGCGGACTTCGATGACATGGCCGATCTCGAGGCGTACTTCAAGCACCCCGCCCACCTCATGGTGGCCGAGCTCGTCAGGAAGCTCAGGGAGGAGCGCATGGCCGTGGACTTCGAGGTGGGCTAGCTATTTAAACGAGGCCCGCTCTGTGACCATGAACGCATGAAGAAGAAGGACCTTGAGATCGCTCTGCAAAGGGTCGAGCCATTCCAGGACCCGAGCCCCGACCTGGAGCAATACTCCACCCCGGCCGATATCGCCGCCGATATGCTGTTCACCGCCTACTCACAGGGCGACATCGAGGGCCTCACGGTGCTGGACCTGGGCTGCGGGACCGGCATCCTGGCCATCGGGGCGGCCTTGCTGGGCGCAGCGCATGTGATCGGGGTGGACCAGGACGAGGGGGCGCTCCGGCAAGCGGCGGAGAACGCGGACCGCCTGGGGGCAAATGTGGAGCTGGTGAGATCCGAGGTCCAGCAGGTCGATTCCAAAGTGGACACGGTCATCATGAACCCGCCCTTCGGGGCTCAGCGGCGCCACGCCGACCGGCCCTTCCTGGAGAAGGCCGTGAGGACCGCGGAGGTGGTCTACTCCCTCCATAACGCCAATACGCAGGACTTCCTCCTCCGGCTCGTATCATCGCTCGGCGCGGAGGGAATGATTCAGAAAAGGTATAAATTCGAGATTCCTCATACATTCGCGTTCCACAAGAAAGCAAAGAAGGATGTTGAGGTGGTATTGCTCCGCATCCAGACACGGTGAACCATAAATGAAGGAAAAGAGACCTGTTTTGCCCGGGGAAGAAGTGGCGGTGGTCGAGGAATTCATACCCGCCGAGGGCACCTATGAAGAGAACGGCATCGTTTACGCCGCCATGCTAGGGGAGCTGGAGCTGGACTTCGACGACAAAGTGGCGAGCGTCAAGGCCTACAATCCTATGCTGGAGCTCACAGCGGGCGACTTCGTGTTCTGCGAGGTCACCGACGTGAAGAACTGCATGGCCATCTGCGAGGTGGTGGCGGTGGAGGGCAAGAAGCGCAACATCACCGGCGACACGAACGGCACCATCCATATATCCAAGCTATCGCAGGACTACGTGCAGGACGTGGGCCGGGAGCTGAGGCCCAGCGACATCATCCGAGCCAGGGTGATGCAGTCCAAGCCATCGGTGCAATTGACCACGGCGGGCCCTCATCTGGGCGCGGTCAAGTCGCTCTGCCGGCGGTGCCGGGCGCCATTGGAGCGCAAGGACAAGAACCTATATTGCAGGGCCTGCGACCGAACGGAGACCCGGAAGACGGCGGACGACTATGGCGCCGTCGAGTTCTGAGGGACTTCCAAGCGGGTCGCAAAGAAGGTTCGAATTTCGAATGGCCAGCAATGCAAAAACCATTTTCAGTTTTCGAACACAAAGGCAAAGAGCTATATCGCGAAGAAAGGATGAATAGGAGGTGGGAGCGATGGCAAAGACTAACGAGGATCTCGCTCGGGAGATAGCCGAGCTTAAGACGGAGCTCAGACAGATGAAGGAGGTCGTGAACATGCTTCTGACCATCATCGTGGAGTCTGAGGACGAGGACGAGGATTACATCCCCTATCCCGGAATGGGGGGCGTGGAGAATCTTCGCCTGAACAATTGAAACGCCTGAGGAAGGACCTATGTGTCCTCCTTTCTCCCCTTTATTACCATGAAAGCCGTTCTGCGCACCGAGGGGTTTGCTAATTGAGAGCGGTCTGCCTGATCTCCGGAGGGATCGATTCGCCCGTGGCGGCCTACACCATGGCTAGGCAGGGCATCGATGTGGTCCTGCTTCACATGGACAACAGCCCCTATTCGGATGAATCCTCCTTGGAGAAGGTCTACGACATCCGGGAGCGGCTAGAGGCCGTCACCGCTCGGGACATCCAGCTCTTCGTGGCTCCGCACGGCCGCAATCAGGAACTGACCGCCAACGCATGCAGGAAGGGGTTCCAGTGCGTCATCTGCAAGCGCACCATGCTGAGGACCGCGAAGGGTGCCGCCCTGAGGCTCGGAGCCGAGGCCATCGTCACGGGCGATTCGCTCGGGCAGGTGGCCTCGCAGACGCTGCAGAACCTGAAGGCCGAGACCCACGGACTGGATTTCCCCGTCCTCCGCCCCCTCATCGGAATGGACAAGCTGGAGATCGAGAACATGGCCAAGAGCATCGGCACCTATGAGATTTCCACCCGCACGCCCTCGGTCTGCACCATGGTGCCCAAGCGACCGGTCACCATGGCGCGCATCGACCGTTTATTGGACGAGGAGAGCAAGCTCGACTACGATGAGATGATCGCCTACGCGGTGGAGCATCTCCAGGAGTTCAAATCTCGTCGTAGAGCGTGCAACTGATGCGTCGGCTGGGGTCATAGAGCATGTCCAGCGAGACCCGGTCGATGTAGCGAGCCTGCACCCTGGATATGAAGAGGGTGTGCTTGCCCGCCTGCACCCTGAGGTCGGATTCCTTCGGGGGTTTCATTTCGGTGGGCATGAGGACGGGGCCAGAGCAATCGGTGGATACCCGGTAGTCCCTTCCGCTCTTGATGATGTAATCGATGACGGCCTGGTCCACCTTGATCTCGCTCATGTGGCTGTGCGAATTAGGGTGGCGATATATAATTTTAACCCGTTAAGTATGCCTCAGGGCCGGCCTTACCTCATTCTCCTGGGCTTCAAGCAAGGGGGGGGAGGAAGCGGGGCTTGACTGCTTGCATGGTCGGGGCGGCCATTAGCCACATATAGTTCGAGGGGGCTAAGGCAGTAAGGATGAAACCGGACCAACCGACCAGGGCCGTGCTCGATACCTCGGCCTTGTTCTCCATGCAGGACCTTCCGCCGGACATCGAAGCCTATGTGACACCTGGCGTCCTGAGAGAGCTGGAGAAATTCGGGGACAGGAGGGCCGAGCTCTGGGGGGATCTGATCAAGGTCTCCGAGCCGCTGCCAGCCAGCGTGAGGAAGGTCATGGAGGCGGCCGCCCGGACCGGGGACAGCACCAGGATCTCGCCGACCGACGCGGAGGTCGTGGCGCTCGCGATCGACCTGAATGCCACGATCCTCACGGACGATTACTCGCTTCAGAACGTGGCCGCCTATCTGGGCGTGCCCTATCGTTCGGTAGGGCTGCGGGGGATCAAGGAGATCAGGAAGTGGAGATGGCGCTGCGTCGGCTGCGGCAAGGTGTTCGACAAGGAGCATCCCGATTGCCCCATCTGCGGCTCCAAGCTCAAGAGCACGCTCTCAAAGAAATAGTCGCTGGCATCTGATGGCCTTGCCCATGCCCTTGTCGCCCATGAAGCGCATGGCCCATTCCAAGCGCCACTGCGATCCGAAGGCCATCATGGCCAAGCGTTTGGTCCGCACGGCCGTCTGCAATGGTTTTCCCACCTGCTTGCGCCACCCTCTCTCGTACTCCTGCAGGTCCATGCCGTTGAGGGCATGCCTCGCCGCCACCTGGCCGGCGATCCTCCCGCAGATCATCGCGATGGGGATGCCTCCCCCGTTGACCGCCATCACTTGGCCGGCCGCATCGCCCACCACCAAACAATCCCCCTGCACGGTCTTGGGGATGGGTCCGGACATGGGCACCATCTTGCCCGAGAGCTTCCCGACCTCCAGCTTGCGATAGGCGACGAACGGTCTCCAATAGGACAGCAGGTCCCCCTTGGAGTACCTCCTGGAAACGCCAAGTCCGACATTGGCCCCCTGCTTCTTCGGTATCACCCAGGCGTATCCGCCGGGGGAGATGTTCCCGAAATACATCTCCGGCACCGGCTCGAAATCCCCTCTGGCCTCAGTGGCCAGCGCGGGACACAGGTCCCAGGACCTCTCGAAATTGAGGGTCTTGGCGACCAGGGAGAGCGGGCCGTCCGCCCCGACCACGGTCTTGGCCTCGATCTCCAGGTCAGGCGTGAAGACCTTGTTCCCGTCCACCTTGACGCAGCGCTCGGCGGTCAGGAATCTAGCCCCTGCCTTCATGGCCTTGGCCGCGAGATGCTGATCGAACTGGTCGCGGAAGGTCGTATAGCCATGGAAAGGTATCTCGGACCTTCGCAATCTCGGGGAGAAGATGCGAAGTCTCTCCGTCTCCAGCGATTTCAAGCTCGAGGGCAGGTCGAAGAGCTGGTCCAGCAATCTGGCATCCGGGAAGATGTCCTTGATCTCATCGGTCTGGGGCATGAACTCCCCGCATCTCACCGGTACGCCTATGACAGGACGCTTCTCCAGGACCAGGACCTCCGCCCCTCCCAGGGCGGCATACTCCGCGGCGGTGCTGCCCGCCGGGCCAGCCCCCACTACCACCACGTCCACCTTCAGCTTCTCGGTCACAAGCCCACCTCGGAAGATACTCAATGATACTGAATACGGCTCATTTCCTGCGATCCAGGACGGCCTCCACCAGATCCCGCATGCTGTCCTTGAACTCCGAATCCTCGAGGGTGGACAGATGTGCGAGCGCCTTCTTCCCGAATTCCCGGGCGTGCTCCAACGATTCTTCCAGGGCACATGTCCGCAAGACCAGCCCCAAGGCCTCGTCGATCTCCTGCTTGGACTTCTCCCTCTTCACGAACATCTTCGATAGCCTCGGGCCAACCTTCCCATCCCGCATGGCCACCATCAGCGGGAGGGTGGGCTTGCCGTCCATGAAGTCGACCCCGCGCGCCTTCCCCAGGTCTTTGACGTCCCCATTGATGTCCAGCATGTCGTCCACTATCTGGAACGCCATGCCGAGGTTCAGGCCGAACTGGCCCATGGCCTGGATCTGCTCCTCGCTCCCGCCCCCGAGGTATGCCCCGACCCGGGCGGCCGCCCACATGGGCATGGCCGTCTTCCCCTCGATGATCTTCAGATATTGATCCAGCGGCGTCTGGGGATCGAACTCCCAGGCGTTCTGCAGGATCTCGCTCTCCGCGGTGGCGGTGCAGGCGTCCGAGATGGTCTCGACCACCTTCTGGTTCCAGAACCCGCCGAGGCGGAAGGAGCGCACGAAGAGGAAGTCTCCCGCGATCAGCGCCTTCTGCACTCCATATTTCCTGTAGGCCGCGACCTTGCCCCGGCGTATCTCGCCATCGTCGTTTATATCATCATGAATGAGCGTGGCCGAGTGGATCAGCTCGAAGGCCGCCGCGATCCCGATGATGTTCGGCGCCTCATCGCCCCCCACCGCTTTGTAGGAAAGCAGGGCAAGTCCAGGTCTCATGCGCTTGCCCCCTGCCCCGATGACATGCATGCAGATGTCCGTGAGGAGGGTCTGTTCGGAGAAGACGCTTCTAAGGATGTCCTCCTCGACCAGGTCAAGCTCCTTCCTTATCGGCCTATCCCAGCTCAAAGTATCGCCATCATAATGATGCATTGCTACTTAACCTTAATCCAGATGGAGTCCGTGGGTAAGGCGAATATCCGCCATGCCAGCATCTAATTTGACGGCCTCGCGGAATGGGAAAAACCACAAGGGAGGCGCGGGGCCTCCTGAAGCGGTTTGAGGATGCTTACGCGCCGAGCAGCGCCCTCGCGGCGTTCAGGCAAGCGTCGATGACCGGCTGCGGGTACAGTCCGATGATGACAACCGCCAGGAAGCATATCGCGACTCCTACTGCCATGGACAGGGGCACCTTCACCCTGTCGGTGGGCCCCTTCTCCACATACATGTATTTGACCACGCGAGCGTAGTAGTACAGGGACAGGGCCGAGTTCAGGATACCCGCCACGGCCAGCCAGATCATCCATCCGTTGCCTGCCGTCTGGGAGGCGTACACCGGCCCCGAGAACAGCACGAACTTGGACGCGAAGCCCGCGAGCGGCGGGATACCGGCCAGCGAGAACAGCATGACCGCCATGGCGAAGGCCATGAGGGGCGCCCTCTTGGACAGGCCCTTGTAGTCCGAGATGGACTCGCCGATGGCCACGGTGGACAGCGCTGCCACGATCAGGAACGCCCCGCCCTTCATGAAGGCGTGGGTCACGATCTGGAACAGACCGCCTGCCAATCCATACTCGCCGATGGTGATGCCCGCAAAGCCAGCGATGGTGGCCGGATCGCCCACGGTGGCGATCGGGAGCGCGATCAGGATGTAGCCGGCCTGCGCGATGGAGGAGTACGCCAGCATGCGTTTGATGTTGGTCTGCGAGACCGCGATCAAATTGCCCATGGTCATGGTGAGGACCGCGATCACCGCGATCAGGACGGTCCAGTCCGCCTTGATGGCCAGCAGGCCGATCAGGAAGATCTTGAAGTAGGCCACGAAGCCCATCTTCTTGCTTCCCGCCGCCAGCATGGCGGTGATGGTGGTCGGGGAGCCCTCGTACACATCGGGGGCCCACATATGGAACGGTACCAGCGCGATCTTGAAACCGAAGCCGGCGATGATCATGACCGTCGCCAGGAACAGTATGGGGTCCGCGGTGACCTGGGCCGCGCTCACGGCCGCGCCTATGCTCGTGAACAGCAGGGGATTGGTCCCCGCCGGCAGGCCTCCCGAGTCCACATAGGCCGAGGTTATGCCGTAGAGCAGCGAGATGCCGAACAGCGCAATGGCCGATGACAGCCCGCCGTAGATGAAGTACTTGGTCGCAGCCTCCGCCCCGCGCTTGTCCTTCTTCCTGAAGGCCACCAGCGCGTACGAGGACAGGCTCGTCAGCTCGATGCCGATGAACAGCGTGATCAGGTCCAAGGAACCGGCCGCCACCATCATTCCGGATATGGCCAGGAGGACCAGGGCGAAGAATTCGCCTGTGTGCTTCTCCCCCTTGACGAATCCCACGGACGAGATGACCACATATGCCCCTACCGACAGGAACACCAGCATGAAGAGCGCCGAGAAGGCGTTCAGTTGGATGACACCCGCGAAGGTGATGGGGGCCGTCCCGTCCCAGAGGAACTGGAGCACCAGGAACATCGATATGCCTAGGCCGATCAGGGCCGCGGCGCCCGTCACCCGGTCAGATTTGGACAATGCCCGTATGCCGGGAATGAGGATCGCTATGCCAGCCACGATGATGATCGGCAGCACTGCGGTATAGTCAGCCATCTAGAGCACCCCCATGAAGGACAGGATGCCATTCGCGACCGGCGTGATGTACTGGTAGATCAGGTTCGGGAATATGCCGAACAGTATGATCAGCGCGGACAGGGCCACCAGGGGCGCCGCCTCGTACCAGCTGACATCGTGCAGGTGCGAGGTGTCGATCTTGTCCGTGAGCGGTCCGAACAGGCTCCGCTGCATCGACCAGATGTAGTAGGCCGCGGTGATGGCCACGCTGATGATCGGCAGCAGGATCCACCAGTTCCACACGCCGTTCATCCAGGCGAAGGCATAGAATATGGGGAACTCGGCCGCGAAACCTATGAGTCCAGGCAATCCGAGCGAGGCCATGAAGCCTATCATCACGAACGTGGCATAGTAAGGCATCTTGGCCGCCAGACCGCCCAGCTTGGGGATATCTCTGGTGCCGGCGATGTGCTGGACGATGCCGCAGACCATGAAGAGGACGGCGGTGATGAGGCCGTGCGCGAACATCTGGAACACGCCCGCCGCCACCCCGATGGTGGTGAAGGTGGCGAATCCCAGCAGGACCATGCCCATGTGGCTGATGGACGAGTAGGCGACCATCTTCTTCAGGTCCTTCTGCCCTAAGGCCGCGAACGCGCCGTACAGGATGCTCAGGATGGCGATGACGATCAGGAGCCATTGCCAATCCTGCGCCCCGGAGGGCAGCGTGGGCATGGCGATCCTGATGATACCGTACGCACCCATCTTGAGCAGCAGACCGGCCAGGAGCACCGAGCCGGCCGTGGGCGCCTCGACATGCGCGTCGGGCAGCCAGGTATGGAACGGCACTATCGGCATCTTGACCCCGAAGCCGAAGAACAGCGCCAGGAACATGACGGACTGGAACCCTACGGCGAAGGCCGGACCGACCGACCCGATGGTCACCATGCTGAAGGTGTTGTAGCCCAGAATGCTTGCGGCGTTGAAGTATATGGACAGGATGGCCAGCAGCATCACCAGGGAGGCGACATGGGTGTAGATGAAGAACTTGATGGCCGCGTACTCCCGCCTCGGTCCTCCCCATATGGCGATGAGGAAGAACATCGGGATGAGCACCACTTCCCAGAAGATGTAGAACAGGAAGTAGTCGATGGACATGAACACGCCCATCACGCCGACCTCGAGCACCAGCATCAATCCCATGTACTCCTTGGTCCGGCTCTTCACGTCCCAGGAGAACACTATGGCCAGGAAGCAGAGCAGCGCGGTCAGGAAGACCATCGGCACGCTGATCCCGTCGACCCCCACGGCATAGCTGATGCCCAAGGACTGGATCCAGGGGATGTTATCCACGAAGCTGAACTGGAAGGCCGAGGTGATCGTCTGACCGTACGGGTATGCCAGCAGCAACAGGGTGGCCAATGCCAGGGTGATGGCCGAGAACGTCAGCGCGATGACCTTGGCCGCCTTCACCTTGCTTCCGGAGAGGAAGGTGATGATCGCGCCCGCCAGGGGCAGGACGAGCAGTAGGGTGAGGACGTGCATGTCAGATAGCAGGTTGAACAGTTCGCTCATGTTATCACAGTCCTCCGAGCAGGTACATCAGGATCAAGATCACGGTCAGGGCAGCTATCACCACAGTGGCATAGGTCTGCACCAGGCCGGTCTGGGTGCGCCTCAAGGTCTGCCCGCTGCGGACCGCCACGAAGGATATGCCGTTGACGGCTCCGTCGATGACCTTGCGGTCGAACCAGTCAGTGGCGCGAGCGGTTCCGTATACCACCTTCGTGCCGAAGCCATCATACATCTGGGGGAAGTAGTAGCGGTTGAGCAGGAGGTTATAGACGCCCTTCAAGCCACCGGTGGCTACATTGTCGACCTTGATGGATTTCTTGGCGTAAATGGCCCAGGCCAGCCCAATTCCCAACAATGCTGCGGCCAGCGAGACATAAGTGGCCCAAGAGGTAAATATCTCGTCCACCCAACCCCAACCCAGGGTATGACCAGGGATGGGGATCCCATCCGGACTTAGTGTATATATGACTCCGGGTAGACCAGTGCCAGGGGCCATCAGGAAGAAGCCTGTGATGGTAGCTGCGACCGCGAGTATGGCCAAGGGGACCCACATGACTGCGGGGGCCTCATGCGCATGGTGTGCCGCTTCTCCCTCAGAGCCCCAGAAGGTCATGAACCACAGTCTGAACATATAGAAGGCGGTCAGGAAAGCTGTGATTACACCAGCGATATATAACAGCCAGAACCATGAATTGATCCCTGCAGCATCGATATCGGCAGTCAACATAAGGTCCTTGGACCAGAAGCCGCTGAACGGCGGTATGCCCGCGATGGCCAGGCAGCCTATGAGCATCACGAAGGAGGTTATCTTGAGCTTCTTGGATAGCCCGCCCATCTTCCTCATGTCCTCGGTGTGCACTGCATGGATGACGGCGCCAGCGCCTAGGAATAGGAGAGCCTTGAAGAAGGCGTGGTTCATCAAGTGGAAAATACCGGCCATATATCCTACGTTTCCCAGCTCCGTGAGGTTCTCGCTGGTTCCAGCGGTCGCAATGAGATAACCCCCAGCTCCCAGAGCCGCGAACATTAAGCCTAGCTGCGAGATGGTGGAGTATGCCAGCACCCGCTTGATGTTGGGGTTGTTGAGCGCCTGGGTGGCCGCGAACAGCGCGGTGAAGCCGCCGATGACCGCCACGAATATGAGCACATCCGGGGCGTGCACCATCATGGGCATGGACCTCGCCACGAGGTACACGCCTGCCTTGACCATGGTCGCGGCATGGATCAACGCGGAGACGGT
>Ga0209048_10002264_pt1 | contig 19245 bp, 14 predicted proteins | sample FrelakmetCRP12CR_FD_187146 | JGI IMG/M metagenome (GOLD analysis project Ga0209048, IMG submission 187146) | Freshwater lake sediment microbial communities from the University of Notre Dame, USA, for methane emissions studies - CRP12 CR (SPAdes)... | ecosystem: Environmental > Aquatic >... | reverse complement strand
AGCCATCCTGCCGCGTTTCGACTCCGCCGGTATGTCCCTGGGCGCGCTGTCGCCGGAGGCCCACGAGTCCCTGGCGATGGCCATGAACCGGCTGGGCGGGCGCTCCAATTCCGGTGAAGGCGGCGAGGACCCGGTCCGCTATGGCACCGAGTGCATGTCCAAGATCAAGCAGGTGGCCTCGGGCCGCTTCGGGGTCACACCGGCGTATCTGGTCAATGCCGAGGTCCTGCAGATCAAGGTCGCCCAGGGCGCCAAGCCCGGCGAGGGCGGCCAACTGCCCGGCGATAAGGTCAACGAGATGATCGCGAGGCTCCGCTTCTCCCGTCCAGGGGTAGCGCTGATCTCGCCACCGCCCCACCACGATATCTATTCCATCGAGGACCTGGCCCAGTTGATCTTCGATCTCAAGCAGGTCAACCCGAAGGCGCTGGTGTCGGTGAAGCTGGTGGCCGAGGCCGGGGTAGGCACCATCGCCGCCGGGGTGGCCAAGGCGTATGCCGATCTCATCACGATTGCCGGTTACGACGGCGGTACCGGCGCCTCGCCGCTCACCTCCGTCAAGTATGCCGGGAGCCCTTGGGAATTGGGGCTGACCGAAACCCACCAGGTTCTGCGCAGGAACAATCTGCGCGACAAAATACGGTTACAGACCGATGGTGGTTTGAAGACCGGCCTGGATGTGATCAAAGCGGCTATTCTGGGTGCCGAGAGTTTCGGTTTTGGCACCGGTCCCATGGTGGCGCTGGGCTGCAAGTACTTGCGGATCTGCCATCTGAACAACTGCGCCACCGGCGTGGCCACCCAGAACAACGTGCTGCGCATGCAGCACTTCAAGGGCAATGCCGAGAAGGTGATGAACTACTTCCGGTTCATCGCCCAGGAGGTGCGGGAAATCATGGCGAGCCTCGGCATCCGCCGGTTCGTGGATCTGATCGGCCGCACGGACCTGCTGGACATTCTGCCGGGCGCGACCAGCAAACACCAAAGCCTCGACTTGACGCCCATCCTGTCGGATGCCGGCTTGGCCAGCGACATGCCGCAATACTGCATCGAAGCCCACAACCAGCCCTTCGACAGAGGCGAATTGGCTGAAACCATGGTGCGCGATTGTTTGCCAGCCGTCGAGGGCAGGCTGGGCGGCGAGTTCCAGTACAGCGTGCGCAATGTGCACCGTTCCATCGGCGCCCGCCTGTCCGGCGAAATCGCCCGCCGCTACGGCGATTATGGCATGGCCGATGTGCCCATCGTCCTGCGCCTGACCGGCACGGTGGGGCAGAGCTTCGGCGTCTGGAACGCCGCTGGCCTGCATATGTACCTGGAGGGTGACGCCAACGACTACGTGGGCAAGGGCATGGCCGGCGGCAAACTGGTGATCCGCCCTCCGCAGGGCAGCCGCTTTGCCAGCAATCACACGCCCATCATCGGCAATACTTGCCTGTATGGGGCAACCGGCGGCAAGTTGTTCGCCGCGGGCACGGCCGGCGAACGCTTCGCGGTGCGCAATTCCGGGGCCTATGCCGTGGTGGAAGGGGTCGGTGATCATGGCTGCGAGTATATGACCGGTGGCGTGGTGGTCGTGCTGGGCGAGATCGGCGTGAACTTTGGCGCCGGCATGACCGGTGGATTCGCCTACGTGCTGGACGAGCACAACACCTTCGTGGACCGCTTCAACCATGAACTGATCGACATCCATCGGGTCGTCACCGAAAACATGGAATTGCAGTGCAACTATCTGCTCTCCCTGATAGAGGAATTCGTCGCCGAAACCGGCAGCCCCTGGGGGCATACCATCCTGGACGATTTCCGCTATTACGCCAGCAAATTCTGGCTGGTCAAGCCCAAGGCGGCGGAACTCGCCACCTTGCTGGATACCTTGCGGCAGGCGGCTTGAGGAGATCGCGGTCATACCCCCTTTTCGCCCCTCCCTCTGAGGGTAGGGACGCCAGAACATGCGTTCAGTGACGCCGAAACAATCAGTCATTCACTATGTCCAAAGCTAAACCTTTGCTGTTTCTCGACGTGCCCCGCCAGGACCCTTCCAAAAAGTCCGCCCGGGAGCGGGTTGCTGAGTTCAAGGAAATCTACGGTCAATTCGATCCCAAAATCGCTGCTGCCCAGGCTGGTCGTTGCCTGCATTGTGGCAATCCGTATTGCGAGTGGAAGTGCCCCGTCCACAACTACATTCCCAATTGGCTGCAACTCATCGACGAGGGCAATCTGTTCGAGGCGGCGGAACTGTCCCACAAGACCAACTCACTGCCCGAAATGTGCGGCCGGGTCTGTCCCCAGGACCGGCTCTGCGAAGGGGCTTGCACCCTGAATGACGGTTTCGGCGCCGTCACCATCGGTGCCATCGAGAAATACATCACCGACGAGGCGCTCAAGCGGGGTTGGCGCCCGGATATGTCCAAGGTCGTCAACACCGGCAAGCGGGTGGCTGTTATCGGCGCTGGCCCGGCGGGTCTGGGCTGCGCCGACATCCTGGTCCGCAATGGGGTCAAGCCGGTGGTCTACGACAAGTATTCCCATATTGGCGGGCTACTGACCTTCGGCATTCCGCCTTTCAAGCTGGAAAAGGAAGTCGTCCAGACCCGCCATGAGCTCATGACGGGCATGGGCGTGGAGTTCGTGTTGAATACCGAGATCGGCAGGGACATCCCATTTCAGCGGTTGCTGGCTGAGTATGACGCCGTGTTTTTAGGAATGGGGACCTACACCTGCATGAAGGGCGGGTTCGCGGGCGAGGATCTACCCGGCGTGCACGATGCGTTGCCGTTTCTGATTGCCAACGTCAACCGGGTGCTGGGTATCGAGAAAGATCCCAGTGATTTCATTGATATGAAGGGCCAGCGGGTGGTGATCCTGGGCGGCGGCGATACTGCCATGGATTGCAACCGCACAGCGATCCGCCAGGGTGCCACGCGGGTCACTTGCGCTTACCGCCGCGATGAGGAGAATATGCCCGGTTCCAAGCGCGAGGTCGCTAACGCCAAGGAAGAAGGCGTGGAATTCCTGTGGAACCGCCAACCCATCGAAATCATCGGTCATCACCAGGTGGAGGGAGTCAAGGTTTGCACCACCCGCCTGGGCGCTCCCGATGCCCGCGGGCGGCGCAGTCCCGAGGTGGTGCCTGGTTCCGAGGAGGTTATCGCTGCGGACCGGGTGATCATCGCCTTTGGGTTTCGCCCCAGCCCAGCCCTCTGGTTCGATGACTGTAATATCCAGGTGGACGAACGTGGCCGCGTCAAAGCCGCTCCGCTCGGCAAATTGAAGTATCAGACCAGCAATCCCAAGGTGTTCGCGGGCGGCGACATGGTGCGCGGTTCGGACCTGGTGGTCACCGCCGTGTTCGAAGGTCGCGAGGCCGCCGAGGGGATCTTGAATTATCTGGGAGTGTGAGCATTGACCGGCCATGAGCGCACTTAAGAACGACCGCCTCCTGCGCGCCCTGCTGCGCCAGCCGGTGGATATCACCCCCGTCTGGATGATGCGCCAGGCCGGCCGCTATCTGCCCGAGTACCGCGAGACCCGGGCGCGGGCGGGTGATTTCATGACCCTGTGCCAGACGCCCGAATTGGCCTGCGAGGTCACTCTGCAACCCCTGGCGCGCTTCCCGCTGGACGCCGCCATCCTGTTCTCGGATATCCTCACCATTCCGGATGCCATGGGTTTGGGGCTGTTTTTCATGGAGGGGGAGGGACCACGGTTCGCCAGGCCGCTGCGCCGTGAAGCTGAGGTCGCTCGGCTAGCGGTGCCGGACCCCGAGGAAGAGCTTCGCTATGTCATGGATGCGGTGCGCCTGATCCGCCGCGAACTGGCCGGGCGGGTGCCGCTGATCGGTTTTGCGGGCAGCCCCTGGACCCTGGCCACTTACATGGTGGAAGGCGGTGCCAGCAAGGACTACGCGCAGATCAAAGGCATGCTGTTCGAGCGGCCCGACCTCTTGCACCGCCTCTTGGATACCGTCGCGCGCAGCGTCACCGTCTACTTGAATGCCCAGGTGGCAGCTGGCGCCCAGGCGTTGATGGTCTTCGATACCTGGGGCGGTGTTCTCTCGCCCCATTGTTACCGGAATTTTTCTCTGCGCTATATGCAACAAATCGTCGACGGCTTGACCCGTGCGGCCGAGAGCCGCCCAGTCCCAGTGATCTTGTTCACCAAGGGCGGCGGGCAGTGGCTGGAAGCCATGGCCGACACCGGCTGCGATGCCCTGGGGCTGGACTGGACGGTCAATATCGGCGATGCTCGGCGGCGGGTTGGCCACCGGCTTGCCCTGCAAGGCAATCTCGATCCCTGCGTGCTGTACGCGTCGCCGGCGCGCATCCGCCAAGAGGTGGCGCTGGTGCTGGCTGATTTCGGTGCCGGCAATGGTCATGTCTTTAATCTGGGGCACGGTATCCACCCCGAGGTAGACCCGGCCCGTGCCGAAGCCATGATCGCCGCGGTCCATGAACTCAGCGCGGCTTATCATTGATCATCGCTGCAGGACGGCCTCGCGACGCACTAATTCTGGCCTATGCCATGCTATCCTCGCTCTGAGAGGGCTCGCCTCCTGACCGTGAGCGACCCTGCCGCTAGCGGTGATTCAGGCTGAGACCCATAATTACAAGGACCTGAGCGATGACTGCCAAAATCATGTCAGCGGGTGTGGTGATCCTGCACTGGGATCATGGCCACTACCGGTATTTGCTGCTGCGCGCCTACAACTATTGGGATTTTCCCAAGGGTGTGGTGGAACTAGGCGAGACCCCGCTGGAGGCAGCTATCCGCGAGGTGACGGAAGAGACCACCCTCACCGACTTGAGGTTTCGTTGGGGCGAAGTGTACCGGGAGACGGCTCCCTACAACCACGGTCGCAAGGTAGCCCGCTATTACATTGCCGAGACGGCCACCACCCGCGTGCAACTGCCCGTCAACGAACTGCTTGGGCGACCGGAGCATAGCGATTACCGTTGGGTAACCCGCGCCGAAGCGTGGAATCTGCTGACCCCTCGAGTGCAGGCCATCGTGGAGTGGGCGGACGGCATCATCGGATCGATGCCCAGGCCATGAAGTTACCGCGTCGACGGGTTGTTGCGCCTTGGCGGTGGGCAGGCAGCGTCAACGGCCAGATCCTTGCCGCCGCTGATGAGGATGCGGGGATAGTGGCGGCCTGCCTCGTTCAGGTAGATCCAGGCCTGGATCGTCATCCCGGTCGCCAACTGTGCGGGGGTCAACGCGCGTACATAATTGGGGGATATTCCTCCTGAGTGGTGCCGTCACTGATTGGCCCTGATTGTGGTTGCCGGTATTCTTATACTTTATTGAAAGTATGAAAAATATGAATTTGTCTTATGGACAGGCAACGCGTACTCTCGCTCAGTATGAACTGAGGAGGTAAAGCAAGTGGCTGCAAAGACGCTTTATGACAAACTCTGGGACGCCCATGTGGTGCGTACCGACGCCGACGGCACGGCTGTGCTGTATGTCGACCGCCATTTAGTCCATGAGGTGACCTCGCCGCAAGCCTTCGAAGGCATGAAGCTGGCCGGTCGCCAGCCCTGGCGGCGCGCATCCATGCTGGCGGTGCCCGATCACAACGTGCCTACGACGGACCGCCGCCGGGGTATTGACGATCCCATCTCCCGCCTCCAATTAGATACCCTGGAGGCCAACTGTACCGAGTTTGGCATCACCGAGTTCAAGATGGACGATATACGCCAGGGCATCGTCCACGTCATTGGTCCGGAGCAAGGCGCCACCCTGCCGGGGATGACGGTGGTGTGCGGCGATTCCCATACCGCTACCCACGGGGCCTTCGGTGCGCTCGCCTTCGGCGTCGGCACTTCCGAGGTGGAGCATGTAATGGCCACCCAGTGCCTGATCCAGAAAAAATCCAAATCCATGCTGATCAGTGTCGATGGGCAGGTAAGCCCTGGCGTTACCGCCAAGGACCTCGTGTTGGCTATCATCGGCCAGATCGGTACCGCCGGCGGCACCGGCTACGCCCTCGAATTCGCCGGTCCGGCCATCCGCGCCCTGTCCATGGAAGGCCGGATGACCGTGTGCAACATGGCCATCGAGGCCGGGGCTCGCGCTGGCATGATGGCGGTGGATGACATTACCATCGCCTACCTCGAGGGCCGACCCTATGCGCCCAAGGGCAATTTGTGGGAACAGGCCGTGGCGGCCTGGCAGGCGCTGCATAGCGATCCCGATGCCGTCTTCGACCAGATTGTGCACATTGACGCTGCCGCCATCCAGCCTCAGGTCACCTGGGGTACTTCGCCGGAGATGGTGGTGGCGGTGCACGACCGTATACCCGACCCGACTGCCGAGCCCGACCCGGTAAAGCGCGGCAGCATGGAACAGGCTTTGGCTTATATGGGCCTGAAGCCTGGCACCCCGATGACCCAAATTTCCCTGGACCGGATCTTCATCGGTTCTTGCACCAATGGCCGTATCGAGGATCTCCGCGCGGCGGCCGCCGTCATCAAGGGCCGCAAGGTGGCGAATTCCGTGAAACAGGCCATGGTCGTGCCAGGCTCCGGCCTGGTGAAGCTACAGGCGGAAGCCGAGGGCCTGGACAAGGTATTCATCGCGGCTGGCTTCGAGTGGCGTGAACCGGGTTGCTCCATGTGCCTGGCCATGAACGCCGACCGCCTGTTGCCCGGCGAACACTGTGCTTCCACCTCCAACCGCAATTTCGAGGGCCGCCAGGGCCAGGGCGGCTGCACCCATCTGGTCAGCCCGGCCATGGCGGCGGCGGCGGCCATCGCCGGTCACTTTGTGGATGCACGAGAGTTTTAGATTTTTCTATCCCCGGCTTCGCCACTCCCCTTATCAAGGGGGTAAGGGGATTGGAGTTAACAGCTTGAGATAGGTAACCAACAATGCAGCCCTTTACCCAGCATACCGGTTTGGTGGCACCCCTGGACCGCGCCAACATCGACACGGACGCGATCATTCCGAAGCAGTTTCTGAAATCGATTAACCGCTCCGGCTTTGGCCCCAATCTGTTTGACGAGTGGCGTTATCGGGATCATGGCGAGCCCGGCCAGGATTGCTCGAACCGCCCCCGCAATCCGGAATTCATACTCAATCAATCGCGCTATCAGGGCGCCAGCGTGCTGCTGGCCCGCCTTAACTTCGGCTGCGGATCATCCCGCGAGCATGCGGTATGGGCACTTGAAAACTTCGGCTTTCGCTGCGTGATCGCGCCCAGTTTCGCCGATATCTTCTTCAATAACTGCTTCAAGAATGGGCTGCTGCCGATCGTTCTGGACGAAGGCAGCGTAGACGGGCTGTTTCGCGAGGTAGCCGCCACCCCCGCCTACCGGCTGACCATCGATCTGCCAGCCCAGACCGTCACGACGCCCAGCGGCGAGGTGTTCGGCTTTGCGATAGACGCATTCCGCAAGCACTGCTTGCTTAACGGCCTGGATGACATCGGTCTGACCTTGCAACATGCCGACGAGATCCGCGCGTACGAGGACCGGCGGCGGCGAGAAGTGCCCTGGCTGTTCGCTTGAGCATGGTTGTGCGCGCAGGGTGCACGCTACGATAGCCGCGTTGTAACAAGGAACATTTTGATGACGAAAAAGATTCTGGTCCTGCCCGGCGATGGCATCGGTCCCGAGATTGTGGCGGAAGCAGTCAAGGTCCTGGAGGTACTGCGACGCGACTATGGCCTGGACGTCGAACTGGCACAGGCCCTGTTGGGCGGTTGCGCCGTGGACGCCACCGGCGAGCCTTATCCGGAAGCGACCCGTACGCTCGCCCGCACCGCCGATGCGGTGCTGCTGGGCGCGGTGGGCGGCCCCCAGTACGACACTCTGCCGCGCCACCAACGCCCGGAACGGGGTCTGCTAGGCATCCGCAAGGATCTGGATCTGTTCGCCAACTTGCGCCCGGCGCTGCTCTATCCCCAGTTGGCGTCCGCCTCCACCCTCAAGCCGGAGGTGGTGGCGGGGCTGGACATCATGATTATCCGCGAGTTGACCGGCGATATCTACTTCGGCGAGCCGCGCGGCATCGACGTTCGTAACGGCGAGCGGGTAGGCTTCAATACCATGATCTATAGTGAGCGCGAGATCCGCCGCATCGCGCGGGTCGGGTTCGAGACCGCTCGCAAGCGTCACCGCAAGCTGTGCTCGGTGGACAAGATGAACGTGCTGGAAACCACGCAGCTGTGGCGCGACGTGGTGGAGGAGGTGGCCAAGGACTACTCGGACGTCAAGCTGACCCATATGCTGGTGGACAACGCCGCCATGCAACTGGTGCGCAACCCCAAGCAGTTCGATGTGATGGTCACCGGCAACATCTTCGGCGATATCCTCTCGGATGAAGCCAGCATGCTTACCGGCTCCATCGGCATGCTGCCCTCGGCTTCCCTGGACGAACATGGCAAGGGCCTGTACGAACCTATCCATGGTTCGGCCCCGGACATCGCGGGCAAGGGGGTTGCCAATCCGCTTGCAACCATTCTTTCGATTGCTATGATGCTGCGATATACCCTTAATCTGGCGACGTTGGCCGAGCGCGTCGAGCGGGCCGTGGGCAAGGTGCTCGACCAGGGGCTGCGCACCGCCGATATCACGAGTGAGGGCATGACCCTGGTCGGCACCGTGGCGATGGGCGATGCCGTAGTAGCGGCGCTGCAAGATTAACGTTTGTTAATTCCTGAGGTGGTACGATGAAGCGTGTAGGTCTAATCGGATGGCGTGGCATGGTCGGTTCCGTGCTGATGCAGCGGATGCAGGCGGAGCGGGATTTCGACCTGGTTGATCCGGTGTTCTTTACTACCTCGCAGGTGGGCAGCCAGGGTCCCATCATCGGCAAGGACGTGCCACCACTCAAGGACGCCCGCAAGCTCGACGAGCTGAAGGCGATGGACATCATCATCTCCTGCCAGGGTGGCGATTACACCAGCGCGATCTTCGCCGCGCTGCGCAGCGCCGGTTGGAATGGTTACTGGATTGATGCTGCCTCCACCCTCCGCATGAACGTCGACAGCGTGATCATACTCGATCCAGTCAACCTGAACGTGATCAAGGACGCCCTCGCCAAGGGGATCAAGAACTACATCGGTGGTAACTGTACGGTCAGTCTGATGCTGATGGCACTGGGAGGGCTGTTCCAGCGCGGTCTCATCGAGTGGCTGACGGCAATGACCTACCAGGCGGCCAGCGGCGCCGGTGCCCAGAACATGCGGGAACTGCTCAAGCAGATGGGTGCCGCTTACCACCCGGTCAGGGCGCTGCTGGACGATCCGGCCTCGGCCATCCTCGACATGGACAAGATAGTTGCTGCCACCCTGCGCAGTGCGAATTTTCCCACCGAGCATTTTGGGGTGCCGCTGGCGGGCAGCCTGATACCCTGGATCGACAAGGATCTGGGCAATGGTCAGAGCCGTGAGGAGTGGAAGGGCGGAGCCGAGACCAACAAGATTCTGGGCCGCGAAGGTAATCCGATTCCGGTCGATGGGCTCTGCGTGCGCGTTGGAGCGATGCGCTGCCACAGTCAGGCGCTGACCATCAAACTCAGCAAGGATATTCCTCTCGACGAGATCCAAGGCATACTGGCCACAGCCAACGACTGGGTGAAGGTGATTCCCAATCAGCGCGAAGTGTCGATACGTGAGCTGACGCCCGCCGCCGTCACCGGTACCTTGACCGTTCCGGTGGGGCGGCTGCGTAAGCTGGCGATGGGTGGCCAGTACCTGTCGGCTTTTACCTGTGGTGATCAGTTATTGTGGGGAGCGGCGGAGCCGCTGCGCCGAATGCTGCGGATTCTGCTCGAAAGCTGATCTGCCTTCGGGTTGTGCCAGGCGCCTGGCGGCTATCCGCCCTTACCGGAATGGCAGGATCTGGCGTATGCAAAGCGCATCCACGTAGACATTTTTCAGCCGCGGGACTTGAATATGTGGATTGGGGCAGATAATGTGCGTAGGAGAGCGGCTCTAAATAGTAGTAAAATCGCCGAAATCCTGATTAAAGACTATTCTTAGCATTAAGCTTTCGGCGAGTATGATGCTGATTGTTCGAGTAGCCACCATTGATGGTTAATCCAGGGTTGGCGTTGGTAATCGTAGTTTGATGGAAAGTTATGGGACGCGGTCCACGATGACAAGGAAACTACTCCGGCTGGTTTTGTCTACCACTTTGTTAACCCCTCTATGTGCTTACCCCTTGGGGGTGGGTAAAATTCAGGTACGTTCAGCGCTGAATCAGCCACTGGATGCCGAAATCGAACTAATATCGGTAGGTGGCGATGAATTCACCAATCTCGCCATCGATCTAGCATCACCGCAGGCCTTTACCCAGGCCGGCATCGATCGCTTGGCGCTGCTGGGGGATTTGCGGTTTTCCATACAGGCTCGCGAGGATGGCCGACGGGTCGTCAAAGTGACCTCGACCCGACCGATCCGGGAGCCGGTACTCGATTTTCTCATCGAGTTCAACTGGCCCAAGGGGCGGTTGATGCGGGAATTCGCCATCCTGATCGATCCACCGCCCACGGTGGTGAAGGGGTCTGGCTCGCTTGCGGGTATAGGTGTACCCGCAGCAGCGTTCCCACCGTCCCCGGCACCAGTGACGCCCGCTGTCTCGGCGGGCGCCAGCGGTAAAACCTATGGGCCGGTGGCGTTTGGAGAGACCTTGTCGGCAATCGCGCGGCAGCTTAGACCCGATCCGTCGATCAGTATCCAGCGGATGATGGACGCTATCCTGAGTGCCAATCCTGGCGCTTTCTCAAGACCCAACGTCAATAGCCTGCTGGCCGGTAAAAAGCTGCGCATTCCCAGTGCCCAGGACTTGGGCGTCGATGATTCCCGGCAAGTGGTCCAACAGCGCAAGCCGGCCGCCCCTGCCAGCCCCGCTAACGCGGGGTCCGCCAAGCCTGCCAGCGAACCAGCGCAGCAGGTGCGGCTGGTACCGCCAGAGAGTGGCGATAGGCAAGAGATGCAATCTCCGGTGCCGGCCGCGACTAAAGCTGCTCCATCAGCTTCTGTAGAGACAGCGTCCGCGCCCATTGCGGCTCCCTTGATGATCAAATTGGAACAAGGGCGCCCCAAGCTGCGGATTGCCGGGCTCGACGATTTACGTGGACACGCTGGCGTGGCGGCGGCAGTGGATAGCGCAACCTTGACCGCTATCCAGGAGGGTTCCAAACTCCCAGTCACGGTGCAAGAGAAACCCCCGGCTGTTACCAGTGCTAGCACTGCTAACACCACTGCTATGCCGCCAGTGGCTGGATTCCAGGAGGCGACGTCCGCGACTGCCGCAGTGCCAGCAACTGAAACACGGGAGGCGGTTCCACCGGCAGCGCCTCTTGTAGCGGCGCCTCCTGCCGTTGCCACCAACCAATCAGCACAGCCGCCCCAGGTCAAGCCTGCGCCGGCTGTGAAACCCGCTACTGCCGAGGCTACGCTACCGCAATCGTCTTTCCTGGAGACTGGTTTCAGCGTGTTCAGGGATCCATTGATGGTGGCTTTGCTTGGCCTCGTTTTTGTGTTGCTGGCCGCGTTGTCTTTCCTGATGATCCGCCGCTCGACAAGATCCGACGAGGAGGAAAACCTGACCGGAGAGGCTGTGTTGGCGGCCGCCGGTGCTGACCATGATAAGGCTGAGCCGGTATCGAAGGCCAAACCCTCGCGAGTCGGGCCAAGCCTCCTGGAAAAGGTATCGTCGACAAGCCCGATCCAGCAACCGTCATCGACAAGTCCTTTGGAGCGCGTGGATTTGCTGCTTGCCGTCGGTAATTACAAGGAAGCTGAAAATGTCCTGCGGTCGGCCCTGGCTAGTGATTCTGCCAATACTGCCCTGCTGGCTAAGTTATTGGATGTGCACTTCGCTACTGGCGACAAGGAGGGTTTTTTGCGGGATGCGCAAAACCTGCGCGCTAAGCTTGGTAACGACGCCGATCCCCTGTGGCTACGGGCGATCCAAATGGGACGAGATCTATGCGGCCCTCATCCCCTGTTCGGCGTTGCCGATCTGGACGCGACGGAGCCGGCGGCCCCCGGCCCCGCCCCCGTCATCCCGTTTGCCAAAGGCGGTGCTGCGAAGCCTGCTTACGACGAGTTATCTCTCGACAGCATAAACTTCAATACCGTTCTACCTACTAGACCTGAACGGGTAAGCCCGGGAACAAAGGAAAAATCCCCGCCGGTGTTTGAAGAAATGAATTGGCAATTGCCGGATTCAGAACCCATGACGCTTGCCAATGAGCGGTTGCCTGAGACTGCCAAGGCTGCGCCGGGCGCGAAGGAAAAGCCGCCGGCGCTGGATTGGCCGTTGTCGGATGCGGAACCTATTACAGTGGCCACTATTAAGGGTGCTCCAGAGGTTAAGGAAAAGCCCTCGCAAGCGCTTGAGGAAATGGATTGGCAGTTGCCGGATGCGGAACCCATCACAGTGACCAATACAGAGCTAAGCAAGGATGCTGATGTCGCAGAAAAACTTAAAGGTCTGGACTTTGAGTTTGACGATGTATCGGCCTTGACCCCGCAGGCCGAGGTACCGGCCAGCCCTGTGGCGGAGCATCCCAAGGTTGACGACGTGCTCCCGGCCCTGGATTTTGAATTTGGGCAAGCCGCTGGAGAACCCGTGACCGATATTACGGCGACTGCCAAGGGCGCTGGCGATGAGTTCGCGGAAACCAAGCTGGAACTGGCGGCTGCCTACCTGGATATGGGAGATCCGGTAGGCGCCCGCAGCCTGTTGGAAGAAGTGTTGCAGGAAGGCAACGTCGAGCAACGGCAGCGGGCGAAGACTTATATGGAGCAGTTGGGTTAATTGTTTACCATGATCCAGGCTGGCTGCGACAGCAGGTTGACAGGTGCTTGGTAAGCAGTTTTGGTGCGGGAGCGGGATCTGAAGAAACGGAATCATCAAGGCCTCTATCCATGCGGATAGCGCTGGGTGTTGAATACGATGGTTCTGATTTTCGGGGCTGGCAAATCCAGGAACAGGGTATACGGACAGCGCAGCGCTGCCTGGAAGCGGCCCTGGCCAAGGTGGCGGATCATCCCATAGAGGTGATCTGCGCCGGGCGCACCGACGCGGGTGTCCATGGTATTGGCCAGGTGGTGCATTTCGATACCCAAGCCGAGCGCTCGCCGCGTTCCTGGGTGTTGGGCAGCAATAGCAACCTGCCGGCGGATATCGGCGTGATATGGGCCAAACCGGTACCAGAAACCTTCCACGCCCGCTTTTCCGCGCTGGCGCGCCGCTATCGTTATGTTATTCTCAACCGGCCTTACCGTTCAGCTTTGTGGCGGCAGCGGGCAGCATGGTGCTATAAGCCCTTGACTGCGGAATGGATGGCCGCAGCCGCGGCTCAGTTGGTCGGAGAACATGATTTCACCTCCTTTCGCGCTGTTGGCTGCCAGGCCAGGAGCCCCGTGCGCACGGTGTACGCCCTGACGGTGGCGCGGCAGGGTGACTGTATTGTTCTGGAAATAGAGGCCAACGCGTTTCTGCATCACATGGTGCGCAACATCGCCGGGGTATTGATGGCCATCGGTGGTGGCGAACGACCCGTCCGCTGGGCGCGGGAAGTTCTAAAAATCCGTGATCGCGGCTTGGGTGGTGTCACCGCGTCGCCGGAGGGCCTGTATTTACTCCAGGTTCGTTATGCGGCTGAATTTGGCCTGCCGGTGCCCGCTGCCGCGTTGCGGTTCGAGGGTGTAGGTTGGCAATAATCCGCCACAACGACTGTGGCTTGCCTAGTGCGCCTCATCCCAGTTGTTGCCCACGCCCACTTCGACCTCCAGCGGAATCCGTAGCTCGGCGGCTGCCGTCATATGGTTGCGGATGTGTTCCCGCGCTGTGTCAACGGCTTCTTCGGCGACCTCGAAGACCAGTTCGTCGTGGACCTGCATGATCATGCGGGCATCCATGCCGCTGTCCCGTAGCCAATCAGCCACCGTCAGCATGGCGCGCTTGATGATGTCGGCCGCCGTGCCCTGCATGGGAGCGTTGATGGCGGTGCGCTCGGCGGCCTGGCGCTGTTGCTGGTTGCGGGACCTGATGTCCGGCAGATATAGACGCCGGCCAAAGACGGTCTCCACATAACCCTGTTCAGCAGCCTGGCGACGGGTGTCGTCCATGAAGGATTTTACCCCCGGATACCGGGCGAAATAGCGGTCTACATACGCCTGGGCGGAGCCGCGGTCAATACCCAACTGGCGCGCCAGGCCAAACGCCGACATGCCGTAGATCAGGCCGAAATTGATGGCCTTGGCGGCGCGGCGCTGTTCCGGTTCCACCCGCTCCAGCGGTACGCTGAACACCTCGGCGGCGGTGGCGCGGTGAATATCCTCGCCCGCGGCAAAAGCCTTGAGCAGTCCCGTGTCCCCGGACAGGTGGGCCATGATCCTCAGTTCGATCTGCGAATAGTCGGCCGCCAGGATACGGTTGCCCGGCGGGGCGATGAACGCCTGGCGGATGCGGCGGCCCTCTGGGGTGCGAATGGGAATGTTCTGGAGATTGGGGTCCGAGGAGGATAGCCGTCCGGTGCTGGTCACCGCCTGGTGGTAGGACGTGTGGACCCGACCGCTGGCAGGATTGACCTGCTGCGGCAATTTGTCGGTATAGGTGGACTTGAGCTTGCTCAAACCCCGGTGTTCCAGGAGCAGCCGCGGTAAGGGATAGTCGAGGGCCAGTTCCTCCAGTACATCCTCTGCCGTGGAGGGCTGGCCGGTGGGGGTTTTCTTGGTGACTGGCAGATTCAGTTTCTCGAAAAGGATTTGCTGCAACTGCTTGGGCGAGCCGAGGTTGAAGGGCTGACCGGCCAGGGCATGGGTTCCCCGCTCCAGTTCCAGTAGGCGCTGGGCGATGGCGTTGCCCTGCTGCTGGAGCAAACGGATGTCGAGCAGCACGCCAGTTCGCTCCATGCCCGACAGCACCGGGATTAAAGGTACCTCGATGTCTTCATAGAGGCGGCGCAGAGCTGGTTCCGCCGTGAGGCGCGGCCACAGGGTCTGGTGCAGACGCAAGGTGATGTCGGCATCTTCGGCGGCATAGGAACCCGCTTGTTCCAGTGGCACCTCGTTGAAGCTGAGCTGCTTCGCGCCCTTGCCGGCCACGTCCTCATAGTGAATGGTCTGTTCGCCCAGATACTTCTCGGCCAATGAATCCATATCGTGACGGGTAGCGGTGGAGTTCAGCACGTAGGACTCTAGCATGGTGTCGTGACGGATGCCGGCGAGGCGGATGCCATGATTGGCCAGCACGTTCATGTCGTACTTGATGTGCTGGCCCAGTTTGGCCCGAGCAGGGTCTTCCAGCAAGGGCTTGAGCAGGGCCAGGCAGGCATCGCGGTCGAGCTGTGCGGGAGCACCGGGATAATCATGGGCCAGCGGTAGGTAGGCGGCCTCGAAGGGGGCGATGGCGAAGGAGACACCGACGATGCGGGCCTGCATGTAATCCAGGCTGGTGGTTTCGGTATCGAAGGCGAATAGGCGCGCCAGCCGCAGTCTTTCGAGCCAGGCGTTTAGTTCCGCTTGCGCCAGGATGATCCGGTAGTGCTTGGGCGACGGGAGAGCCACCGCGCTCGGCGGGTCGGTGTTTGCCGTGGTCTCGTCCAGTTGCTTGAGCCAGGTCTTGAACTCATAACGGTTATACAGTGTGCGCAGGGTCTGGATATCCTCGGGGACACGGCGCAATTGTTCCGGGGTCAAATCCAGTGGTACATCGCAGTGCAGCGTGGCCAGTTGCCGGGACAGGGGAAGTTGGTCCAGGCTCGCCCGCAGCTTTTCCCCGATCTTGCCCTGGATGGCAACGGCATTGGCCATGATGGCGTCTAGAGAACCGTATTCACCCAGCCACTTGGCGGCGGTTTTAGGCCCGACGCCGGGCACGCCGGGGATATTATCGGAGCTGTCGCCGGTCAACGCCAGGTAATCGACGATGCGCGCCGGTGGTACTCCAAATTTTTCCTCCACCCCCCGGGCGTTCATGCTGCTATCTTTCATGGTATCCAGCAGGGTGATGCGCTCATCGACCAGTTGGGCCATGTCTTTATCGCCGCTGACGATCAGCACTCGCATGCCCTGATCTGCCGCCTGCTTGGCCAGCGTGCCGATGACATCATCGGCCTCCACGCCGGCTATTTGCAGCAGGGGCAGGCCCATCGCCCTGACCATGGCGTGCAGGGGCGCGGTTTGGCGGGCCAGTTCCTCCGGCATCGGCGGGCGATGCGCCTTGTAGGCGGCGAAGAGATCATCCCGGAAGGTTTTGCCGGGGGCGTCGAAGATCACGGCTAGATGACCGGGTTGATAATCCTTGACCAGCTTGCGCAGCATATTGGCCACCCCGTACAGGGCGCCGGTGGGTTCACCGGCGCTGTTGCTCAAGGGGGGCAGGGCATGGAACGCGCGGTACAGGTAGGAAGACCCGTCCACCAACAGCAGGGTTTTTTCGCTTGTCATAGGGCAGTAATCCCATTTTTCGTAAACTTCCGGACAGCAGGGCCGGTTGCGGAAACTCGATCCACATACAACATTTGTCAACAACATGTCCGATAAAAGCACATCCCATCCTGGCATGGAGGCCATCAATGATGCCATGCTCATCCGGGAGTCCTGGAAGATTTTTCAGATCATGGCGGAATTCGTCGAGGGTTTCGAGCGCTTGGCGCGCATCAAGCCCTCGGTCAGCATCTTTGGATCAGCCCGCTTTAAAGCCGATCATCCCTATTATCAGCTCGCCGAGGCTATCGCTCGCGCGCTCTCGGATGCGGGATTTTCGGTCGTCAGCGGCGGCGGTCCGGGCATCATGGAGGCTGCCAACAAAGGGGCTTTTGGCGGCAAATCGCTCAGCATCGGCCTTAACATTCAATTGCCGCATGAGCAGTCCGGCAATCCCTATCAGGATATTTCGCTGACCTTTCGCCACTTTTTTTCCCGCAAGGTCATGTTTGTCAAATATGCCTCGGCCTATGTGGTGTTGCCAGGCGGCTTCGGCACCCTGGATGAATTGATAGAGATTCTTACCCTGATACAAACCTCCAAAACCCGGCGCATCCCCATTATCCTGGTCCATGCCCCATTTTGGGGGGGACTGCTGGCCTGGTTCCGGGAAACGCTGGTTCGCGAGGGTACCATCAACGTCGCGGATCTGGATTTATTTCAGATACTAGACAAACCTCAGGACGTGGTGGATGCTATCTTTAATTTTTACGAAGGTCGGGGTTTCGAACCCTCGCCGGAGGAGCAGCAAACCCTTCTTGATCTTTGAAACCGCATAGTCTAAGGAATCCCAATGCGTCCATTACCCTTCGCCCTGTTTTTGCTGGCTAATGTTGCTGTCGCTCAACAGCCTCCCACCCCCCCCAACCTGGAACCGGTTCCCGATGGTGCGCCAACCGAGGCTCAGGAGTCCTTGCAGCAGCCCGAGGTAACCATCCGCCGCAGGCCGGAAGACACCATCAAGGAGTACCGCGCCAATGGCCACCTATACATGATACAGATCATACCTAACAAGGGGGTTCCCTATTTCCTGGTTGACACCGATGGTGACGGCAACTTGGAAACCCGCTATAACGATCTGTCAAATGGGATCATGGTGCCTGCCTGGGTTATTTTGAGCTGGTGATATTCCGCGTTATCCCCTAGGCGAGATTCGCCGGAACCACTGCAGCCTGTCGCTTGGCGTTATTAACCAATGTCGGTCTATACCACGGTTGTGCCTGCTGAATTAGAGGGCTTTCTGCGTGCGTATGATCTAGGGACGCTGGTTGAATACCGGGGCATCCATGAAGGGATCGAAAATACCAATTATTTCGTCACTACCACGCATGGCCAATACGTGCTTACGCTGTTTGAATCCATCGGTTTCGAGGATCTGCCGTACTATCTGGAGTTGATGGCTTTTCTATCCGAACACGGGGTGCAGAGTCCCCATCCTCTGGCGGATCGCCAAGGCAGTTATCTGCGCACCTTTAAGGCCAAGCCGGCGGCCCTGGTGCAGCGGTTGCGGGGTATGGCCGTCACCACTCCCAATATCCAACAGTGCCGGGCTATCGGCGCGGCCCTGGGGCATTTGCATGTCGAGGGCCAGGCATTTACTGGCCGGCGCGAGCATACTCGTGGTCCCCAGTGGCGGCAGGCAATGGCCGAACGGTTGTTGCCCCAGTTGAGCGCCGAGGATGCCGCCCTGCTGCGCGAGGAAGTGAATTTCCAGATTCACCACTATGCTCGGGCCGGCTTGCCCTGGGGCGTGATCCATGCCGATCTGTTTCGCGATAATGCCCTGTTCAGCGGCAACGAACTTACCGGCATTATTGACTTTTACTATGCTTGTAACGGGGTATTGCTTTACGATCTGGCGGTCACGGTAAACGACTGGTGCATTCGCCCGGATGGCTCCCTGGAAACTTCCAAGGTGCTGGCGATCCTGTCCGCTTACCACGAGCAGCGCCCTTTGCAAGAGAGCGAACATGCCGTTTGGCGGATGCTGCTGCGGGTCGCGGCCTTGCGGTTTTGGCTATCGCGGTTGCAGGATCAGTTTTTTCCGCGCGCGGGTGAACTCACTCAAATCAAAGACCCCAGCCAGTTCAAGCGTATCTTGCGTGAGCATGTGAAAAATTACGCCGTTTTGGGCGCGCTGTGGGTGTAGGGCGTTCGCGGTAAGCAGGCAGGCATATTATCCCGTAACGTCGGGCCGGCCAACGATCCGCATGAGGGTCTGCTGCATGTAGCCGCAGAGCGTTTCCCGCCCAGCTTTGATCACCACCACGTCAGCCCGCGCCACGGTCAGGGTACGTCCGGGCCGAACCACTTGGCCACGCGCAATTAGCCTGTCGCCGTCCGCGGGAGCCATCAGGTTGACCTTGTACTCCACGGTCAACACGCCATCGTCAGGCGCCATCAGGCTGAACGCGGCATAGCCGCCCGCCGAATCGGCGATGGTTCCGACCAGCCCCCCGTGAAAGAATCCGTGCTGCTGGGACAGGTCGTCGTTGTAAGGAACCTCGATTTCCACATAACCGGGACGGATAGCGGTCAGCGTCGCACCGATATGACGCATGATGCCCTGTTTGGCAAAACTGGTTCTGATGGCTTGTTCGAAGTCCGGATTCGCGGGTTTGAAATCATTCATTGGTTGCTCGGTCTGGCCTGAGACCAGTCGCTGTTAATAAGGCTAAGCTTAGACCAAGGTGCGGTGGTCGTGCTCTCTAGGAGTCTGTCGGACTTAGACATTTAGTCGATCACAAAACTTTGATTTGTATAGAAATAATTATTTTGCACCAAAATAGTGA
>Ga0209048_10002263_pt1 | contig 19253 bp, 18 predicted proteins | sample FrelakmetCRP12CR_FD_187146 | JGI IMG/M metagenome (GOLD analysis project Ga0209048, IMG submission 187146) | Freshwater lake sediment microbial communities from the University of Notre Dame, USA, for methane emissions studies - CRP12 CR (SPAdes)... | ecosystem: Environmental > Aquatic >... | reverse complement strand
CAGGCCCGGCCGGGTTGCAACGGCGATCATGCCCAGGTCCCCGAGCGTGACCTCTGCCCGCCGCAAGGCCTCATCGATCATCGGCAGCACCTGCTGCACGTGGGCCCGCGAGGCGATCTCCGGAACCACGCCGCCAAAGCGCTGGTGCAAGCTCACCTGCGAGGCCACCACGCTGGACAGCACCCGCGGCACCCCGGTCACCGGCGGACGCGGCCCCTCGAGCACCGCTGCCCCCGTTTCGTCGCAGGTCGTCTCGATGGCCAGGAAAATGAGGCGGGATGGGTCCATGCGGAGGAGACGTGTATTCAGTCCAAAGTTGCGCGACTCACGCAGCCTTGGCCTTCTGCTCCTCCGCGAGCTTGGCCCTGCTGACCTCGAGGGCCTTGTCCAGAACCTTGTCCACGAACGGACCGGTCTCATCGTGGCGAGACCGAACCTTGAGCTGGGGCCTGTCCTTGTCGTCGGTCTTCGCCTTCTCGGCCCCCTTGGCCTTCTCTTTATCCTTGTCCTTATCCTTATCCTTCTCGGCTTCCGGTTTGGGCTCGGTCGTCTTGCGCTGGCCCTTGGCGGCCGACTTCAGGTCGCGGTCGCGGCGGCCGATGAACCACCTCACGTACTCGCTTGGCGTCAGCTTGATTTCCATGCCCGGGCTGGGAGAGACGCCCCACTTGTCGGTGCTCTTGGAGTCGCGGAATCGGTGGATGTTGTCGCCGTTGGGCCGGTGATAGCTGGCCACCGTCAGCTTGAGCACGCTGCTGCCGTCCTCCAGTTCGAGGATGTTCTGGACCGAGCCCTTGCCGTAGGACCGCTGGCCGATGATCGTCGCCCGCTTGTTGTCCTGCAGCGCGGCCGAAACGATCTCCGACGCCGATGCCGAGTTCTGGTTGATCAGCACGACCATCGGCAGTTCCTCGTACGGGCTGTCCTTCTGGGCCAGGTAGGACTTGGGAATCGTGTTCCGCCCCTCGGTGCTGACGACCTTGCCTTTCTCCAGGAAGAGGTCGGAGATCTCGACCGCCGAGCTGAGCAGGCCGCCGGGGTTGTCGCGCAGGTCGACGATCAGGCCCTTGGCTCCTTCTTCCTTGAGCTGGTCGAGGGCTTTACGCAGCTCGTCGGCCGTGTTCTGGATGAAGCTGGAGATCCGCACGTAGCCGATCTTCTTATCCTTGTCGATCAGGAAGTCCCACTGGTCGTTGGCGCCCCGGTGATCGCCAAGCACGCTGGGCACCTCGATGATGGCCCGCTTCATGGTCACCGTCTCGGCCTGCTCGGTCCCCTCGTGGAGCACACTCAGCTTGACGTCCGTCCCCGGGCGCCCGGTCAGCACATCCACGGCCTTGTCCGGGCTCATTCCTTCAGCGGATGTCCCGTCAATTTCCATGATCTGGTCGCCCGCCAGCACGCCGGCCTCGTATGCCGGGGTGCCCACCATCGGGGCGATGACCCGCAGCCGCCCGGTCTCGGCATCGACGCCAACCTGGATGCCGATGCCGCCGAACTTGCCCTCGATCTGCTTGCGGAACTGCTTCCATTCGCTGGTGTTGATAAAAGAGGAATGCTGATCCAGGCTCTGGAGCATCCCCTCCAGGGCATTCTCGAGCAACTCCCGGCGCGAGACCGGACGCACGTAGTTCGCCTCGACCTTTTCCACCGCATCGACAAAGAGCCCATACAACTCGAGCATCTCGTCCTTGGGCTTGGCCCCCTGCGTCGCCTGCCAGCAGAACAAGCTGAACGCCACGATCATGGCCACGGCCACGAAGTTCCGTCTTGGCATCGACACGTCCCCCTCCTCGTTCCCGGAAACAAACCGAACCCTGTGATCACCACCCCGGAGCCTGGCGGAGCCCTCCACCCCCCGGGGCCTGGCAATTGTTGCTTATTCCAAGTCTAGTCGAAACTTAGCGACAGTGGCAAGCGAACAGGCGCGAGCCCTCATCACCACGACCATCACCTTTCACGGCGACTACGAATCCGCCGAGAGCGAGCGGACATTGCGGGGACGATTGCGGATGGCCGTCACCCGGGGCCACAACAGAGACCACCGCCCCATCGAAGACGGCGGTGACGCAGATCAGGGACACAGGAAGCGGGTGCGGAAGGCCGTGGCCCGGGTGACGAAGATTCACCGCAAGAGCCTGAAGAAGCTTGCCGAATGAACCCCGAGTTTCTTGACGTCGAAGATGTGATCGAGCTTCACAAAGCTCTGCTTGATGAACTTGGCGGAACGGACTGCGTTCGGGACTTGGGCCTTCTGGAATCGGCCGTGATGCAGCCTTCAGTCGGCTTCGGCGGAGAGTTCCTCGGTCAGGGATTTTCAATCCGTTGGAGCACATCCTGCCAGGTCTCGGCCAGTCCCAGCCGGCTGGCCCAAGCGGCGATGTACTCGCGGTCGATTCGCTCAGCCTGCACCTTCAAGACGCCTATAATGTCCCGGACATGCTTCTCCGAGCCGCCTTCTCGAAAATACTCCAGCTTCTTGAGGATCACGTCCTCCGGAGAGGCGAATCGGACATCAAAGCCGGAACCGAGCGTGAGTCGTTTGCCGCGCGAGAGGAAGGATTGGTTGAAGAGGCTCAGCTCGGGGATGAATACGTCGATCTTGATGCCGGATTCGAAGTGCACGATGTTGAACTGAAATCTCTGCTGCACCGCCTGGAGGACCGCTTCGCGATAGCAGTAAAACTCCGTGGCCGGGAACGACTGACAGAATGCGTCCACTTGCTCCGGTCGAAGGTCGACTACCACATCAAGATCATTCGTGAATCGGGGCTCACCGTATGCTGTCGTCGCCATCGAACCCGTCACGAGGTAGGGAATTCCCAGCCTCTCGAGAATCTCCACGAAATGCAGCAGAAGATCAGACGGCTCCATGGGACATCCTTCGAGCAAGTTCCCGTCGGATCTTCTCTTCCGACCAGTCCGGATGCTCGTGAACGATCATGGCGCGGATCATTCGCCTGGCCAGACGCCAGAATTGATCAATCATGGCGAAGCGCTCGGCCTCGGTCTTGGAGCGAAGAACTTCCGCCATCTGGTCATCCATAACCTCGACGCGCCGGATCCGGGAGTCCAAGATTCCGCCTCCGCATGACAAATCACGCCGGTGGAAAAAGGCGATCGAGCGATCGCCGACCGCTTTGGCGGTTATTCTACCAATCACGGTCCGTTCATGGCGATCCCGTGACAATGGTGACCGATCTCCGAAATCCGGGCATGCCCCGGCGTTCGATCGCGCTGCCCTGGTGCCCTTGGCGCCCCGAAACCACCCTTCCCGCTTTTGGACCCTTTCGCTAACATCCCGCAGCCTGGACCGGGCTGGACGGACCGGTTCAGATCCGCGTGCAACGCAAACAGCATGCACGCTCCTTTCAGGAGGTGTCAGGGATGACGATTTACGACGCGGCAATGGCGATCGTGGTCGTGTTGGGAATGGTCCGGGGTGCCTGGAGAGGCTTCACCTGGCAGATCGCGAGCATCGCCTCGCTCGTTCTTGGCTACACGGCGGGACATACGGTGTCGGGCCGGTTGGCTCCTTATCTTCCGGGTGAGCCGGAAGTGCAACGCATGCTGGCAATGGGCGTGGTCTACATCGCCGTTTCGGGCGGGATCTTCGGGATCGCCTGGATGATCCGCGGAACCCTGCGCAAGCTCAAGTTCGAGGCCTTTGATCGCCACCTGGGCATGTTGCTGGGCGGCCTGGAGGGCGTGGGCGTGGGGATGCTGGCGACGATGTTCGTGGTCAGCCTGGCACCCAACACGCGTCAGCCGATCTTCTCTAGCAACACCGGCCGCATTGTCGGGGCCGTGATGAACAACCTGGGACCGGTGCTTCCGGGCGAAGTCCGCAAGGTGCTGGCTCCGCATTGGGATCCGTCGTCCGCGGACGAGGCGGTGGCCGCTCGAGAGGCGAGCGCGGACGGCGTCGGGACGGAGAATCCGGCCGCCACTTCGGGCGGGGTCGCAACCTCGTCCGAACTTCCCGCTCTCCAGGAGGCCGAGGCAGCCGGCAACCCCAGCACCTCGTCATCAAAACTGCCTGCCCTGCCTGCGCTGGCGGCTCCCGCGGGCGCGGATCGAGCGGTCCGGCGGGCCAGTGCTTCAGCCGATTCCGGTTCGGCCCCTGCGCTTGACGGTCCGCAGGGCGGCGCGGGGCTCGACGGCATTCTCGATCAGGGACGGCAGGAGGTCGAGCAGGCCGTTGCCGAAACCCTGGACACCGACCCCGACCAGAAAGCCACCAGTCTTCGGCAGCTTGTGAACAAGGACAAGCAGCGGATCAAGGGAGCCCTCAACAACATCGGCAAGAGCAAGCAGCAAGCCGGGAGCCAGGTCAAGGATCGCCTGAGCAAGGGCCAGCAACAGGTCGGGCAGGCAATTTCCGACTCGATCTCCCGGGGCCAGCGGCAGGTTGACCAGGCGATTTCCAACTCGATCGACCAGCAACTGCACCGGCTCGGAGGTCTCGAATCTGCCCCGCGGGAAGGCCCGAAATGAGCGGAGCGAAGGACGCGAGCCTCAAAGTCGGCGACCGTCCGATCAACCTGACCCAGGTTCTCAAATTGTCGGGATGCGTCCTCAGCGGCGGTGAGGCAAAGCTTCTCATCGCCGAGGGACGCGTCCGCGTTAATGATGAGGTCGAACTCCGCAAGCGACGACAGATGGGTGTCGGCGATGTCGTGCAAATCGACGGCGGAGTGAAGATCACGCTGGTCTGACCATTTTTCCTTGCATCTCGGCACGGTTTACGCTAACACTCTTCCACAATTCGAGACAGGCGGCGGGCCAGGTCCTCGGTCGTTACCGGTTTTGCTCGGTTGCCTTCTTCCCAACCCGCCTACAATCGACAAGCGGCATGGATCGCCTCCCGATGAGTACATTGATGACATGCATCCTAGACTACACTCCGCTGGAGGTGCTCCTTGCCCGCCAAGCCCCGCTCCGCGAGCCAGTCCTCGACAGTCTCTCGATATCGAAGTCCAGGAATTGTCAGGCTCCTCGCGCCGCAGGAGAAAAAGTCGGACCTTGCCGCCTTCGCCAGCGCGGTTCAATCGGGGTTGAGCTGCCAGCCCAAAAGCCTACCCTGGTCCTTCTTTTACGATCAGGAGGGATCGCGGCTCTTCGAGGCGATCTGCGAGCTTCCCGAGTATTACTTGACACGAACCGAGGACGGGATCCTGCGCCGGCATGCCGATGCGATGGTCGCCGGTCTGGCCGGCGGTCGCGATGCCGGCGAGGAGCCGACGATCATCGAGCTCGGCAGCGGCAGTGCGGTCAAGACCCAGAGGCTGATCGCCTCGGGCCTGCGGCGGTATGACCGGCTCAATTACGTCCCGATCGATGTCTCTCCCTCCGCGCTGGAAGATTCGGCCCACCGCCTGACGCGGCGGTTTCCCTCGCTCTGGGTCACCGGTTACGTGGCCGATTATCGTCGAGGGCTGGAACGGATCATGGCACGGGCCAAGGGCCCTCGTCTGATCGTCTTCCTGGGCTCGAGCCTGGGCAACTATGAGATGGAGGCAGCCGTCGAGCTGCTCACCATGATCGGCCAGACGATGCGACCGGACGACCGATTGCTGCTCGGGACCGACATGGCCAAGGAACGGTCGTTGCTGGAATCTGCCTACGACGATTCCCGGGGCGTGACCGCCGCCTTCAACCTCAACCTGTTGCACCGGATCAACCGAGAGCTGGGGGCCGATTTCGCGGTTGAGGCCTTCGAGCACAGGGCGGTCTATCATCCGGACCGCAACCGGGTCGAGATGCACTTGCTGAGCACCCGCGAGCAGACGGTGCACATCAGGGCCGCCGGCATGACGATCCGTCTTGCCGAGGGCGAATCGATCCACACCGAGAATTCCCACAAGTACACTGCCGAGATCCTCGCGGATCTGCAGTCTCGCGCAGGGTTTGTGGAAGAGGCGGCCTGGACTGACGAGCGCGGCTGGTTCCGACTCCAGCACTGGCGGTTACGGGATGTCGAGCCGATCTGAAGGCAAACGAATCCAGCCCGAGGCGTGGTCGTGGCCGGGCGCGGTCATTCGAGCTTGACCTCGCCGCTTTTCACGCACTCCAGGTCAGCCAGCGAGGCACAGCCAGCGGGAAGCTCGGCGTCTTCGATGAGCATGTCGGGAATCTCGTCCTTGATGGCGAACCTGGTACCGCACCGGGTGCAGATCAGCATGTCTGCCTCGCGACGCAAGGGGGCCTTGCCCATCGGGCAAACCAGCAGCGTCAGCAACTCCTCGTTGAGCATCGGCACACGTCCTCATGCAGAAAACCTCGACCCGAGGTGATCGTCGCGTGGCGATCACGCCCCGTCCCGATAGGGTTCCGTGGGCTCGCGGGGGCGAATGCTCGCCATTATGTCGCGACCTTCTCGGCGATTGAAGACGAATCAGCGCATGGAGATTCCCGGTGAACCGCTGATGCCGGCCGCATTTCTCTCCTCTGTTCCGGACCGGACTTCGCGGTCATAATCATTCGAGGGTTGATGACCTCTCTCGGAACTCTTTTCGCCGGACCGCTGCCGCAGCCCTGCAATCCTGGCGGAACTGCCTGAGAATCCAATGGCTTACGTCGTTCGCTATGGCCGGATGCGGTTTCTCGGCGAATGCACCGGGCTTGCCGATCAAGACCATGTCCGGGGCCAGCGCGTGGTGATCCGCAGCGATCGGGGGACCGAACTCGGAGAGATCCTCTGCCCGGCGACCGAACGGACGGCCAGTTTTCTCGACCAGTCTGTTCCAGGAGAGATCCTCCGGCCGGCGACTCACGAAGACCTGGAGCACGAAGCGACGCTGAGCCAGGCACGGAAGAACGCCTTCGACTTCTGCCAGGAGCTGATCTCCAATCGCCGACTCCAGATGGACCTTGTCGACGTCGAGATCATCCTGGGCCGGGAGCGAATCGTTTTTTATTACCTCGCCGAGAAGCGCGTGGACTTTCGCGACCTTGTCAAGGACCTGGCTCGCGCGTTGCGAACCCGGATCGAGATGCGCCAGATCGGCGTGCGCGACGAAGCGAAGCTGCTGGCCGACTATGGCGATTGTGGCAAGCCGGTTTGCTGCAACACTCATCTGACCGCAATGCCTCCCGTCTCCATGAAGATGGCCAAGCTGCAGAAGACCACGCTCGACCCGGCCAAGATCTCGGGCCGGTGCGGCCGGCTCAAGTGCTGCTTGCGGTATGAATTCGACACCTATCGCACGCTCGAGCGCCAGCTCCCCGCGGTCGGTTCGCAGGTGGTCACCTCGAAGGGGCGGGGACGGGTGGTCGGCCAGGAGATCCTGGCCCAGAAGCTGGTCGTGGAGTACGAGGATCACCGGCGAATCATCATCGGCCCCGACGACGTGCTGAGCGTCGAGCCCTCGAAGAACCGGCAAGCAGCCGGGTCCGAGCGGACCGGTCCGAAGCGCGTGGGTTCTCCCGCTGATGAGCTCGAGTTCGACTCCGCTGCCGGAGTCGACGCCGATCACGCCGCCTGGTCCGATCATGGACTACTCGACGAGGCCGAGCCCGAAACCCCCGGGGAAGACGGCAATGGTCCCGGGCCAGACCGGAGGGATCGCCGGGGAGGTTGATCCGTCAATGAACATACGCGACCAACTGGCGCGGGTGATCGCCCGTGACTCTCGCTATCCGATCGAAGCCTACGCGTTCGTTCTCGAGTCTCTCGATCGCGCACGCAGCCACAACCTGAAGGAGTGGAGAAAACAGCGTGATCGGGAGCGTGCGCCACGACCACGCAAGCGTGCCCAGCCCGCGCAGTCCAGAGACGCCGAGACCGATCAACCAGGCCATGTCACCGGCCGCGAGCTCTGCCAGGCCGCCCGGCATCTGGCGCTTCGGTACTACGGCCTGATGGCCATCACGGTGCTCGATCAGTGGGGTATCCGTTCCACCTCCGACATCGGCGAGATCGTTTTCAACCTGATCGCCTCGGGCGAGCTGGACAAGACTCCCAGCGACAAACGATCGGACTTTGATGATGTGTACGATTTCGCGACGGCGTTGCGGCCCAAGTCGTTGCTCGAGGAAGAGCGGTCTCGGTAAGACAAACACCATCGCTCGCTCGAGATTCCGCTGCGGGCGACCGCCGGCGACATCCGGCCAGCCGCAAGCCGGGCGGGCCGACCTGTCCCGAGCGAAACAGGAGATTTCTCACGATGGCCTGGAGTCTGGATCGCAAACGGTTCGTCGCGGCCCTGGGCGCGTTCCTGGTATGGGTCGTGCTCTTGAGCGCCTTGGCCATCGTCTCGGCGTACCGACCGGCCGCTCGCTCCGCCCTGCCCGATCAGCCGGCCACCTCCAGCGAAGCCGGAAGCGCCGCGGACGAGAAGTAGGGAGGGTCGACCGCGGGAAAGGGCCCCCGGGTCTGCTTATTCCGTGATCAGGTGCGAGGCGCCCCTTCCCAGATCAAAACAAACGATCAGCTCATCGTTCTTGTGAAAGAATGACCCGCTGTCGAGCTGGAGCCGCTTCGCCACGGGAGTGAGGGCCACAGTCGCTCTGGATCAGCCGAGCGTGACATCAAGCCGTGTCACCGAGGCAGGCGCCAGCACGCAGTGCAGGTCTGAACCTCGGAGCTCCGCGGGACTGGACCTGGGCACAACGGTTCCCGGCTGCTCGAAGGTATTGTGGGCGTTCAGCTCCTTGTGCGTCAGCACGGTCTGCCCCAGCTCGCGGGCTAATCCCCCGCGGAGGCGGATGGTCACCTCGGCCGGATCGGTGGCGTGCGTGTGCACGAGCGTCAACGTCAGCGCGCGCTGGCCGGTCCGCGAGGCCGAGCCGGCGATCCGGAAGATCTGCTTTGGCGGCTTGCCCGGGCCGAATGCCAGCTCGGGCGCGTGGACGTCGACCCGCACCGATCTGCCGCCGTGGTGTGGCCGGTACATCTCGAAGACGTGGAAGCTGGGCGTGGCCACAAACCTGTCGCCAGCGGCCAGGAACAAGGAATGGAGGTTGTTGACCAGTTGCGCGATATTCGCCATGTCCACCTTGTCGGCGTGCCGGTTGAAGGTGTCGAGCGTCAAGGCCGCCACCAGCGCGTCACGAAGCGTGCCCATCTGCTCGAACCGATGGGCCGGGTTGATCTCGGTGCCGGCCGGATGCCAGCCGCCCCACTCGTCAACCACGAGTTTGATCTTGTGTTCGGGGTCGAACAGCCCGAGGACCGTCCACTGATCGCGGATCAGCGTCTCCATCCGGTTGGCCTTGAAGAGCTGCTCGTACCACTGATCGATCGTGAACTTGAGGGCATGCCCGGTCGTACCGCAGTAATAGTGCGGCGCCCAACCCTGGATCGGCGCACGCGTGCCGTCGATCCACTTGGTGAAGAACCGCCTGGTCCAGTCGAGGTCATTGCTGTTCGGCCCGGCGGCGATCAGGTAGAGCTTCACCCCGTACTCGGGAAGCCACTCGGTGAACTTGCGGTATTCGCGGCAGTAATCCTCGGGCGTGAACTTGCCGCCGCAGCCCCAGCTCTCGTTGCCCACGCCCCAGTAGCGAATGCCCAGCGGCTCGCGGTCGCCATTGGCCGCTCGCTCGTCGGCCAGCGTGGTCGAGCCGGCCGGCGCGTTGCAGTACTCGACCCACTGCTGATACTCCTCGGGCGACCCCGTTCCGACGTTGGCAGCGAAATAGGGCTCGACATCGCAGAGCCGGCAGAACCGGATGAACTCGTGCATTCCAAAGGTATTCGGCTCCGTCACCTCGCGCCAGCGGCCGAACCTTCTGGGGCGGGACGCGACGGGTCCAATCCCATCGCGCCAGTGGTAGCGATCGGCGAAACACCCTCCCGGCCAGCGGACGACGACCTTCCCCAGCCTTTTGACATGCTCGACCAGCGCCTTTCGGATCCCGCCGATGTTGGGGACCTTGGAATTCGTTCCCACCCAGATCCCGTCGTAGATCACCCCGCCGATATGCTCGGCGAACTGGCTGTAGACTGTCGGCCGGATTGTGCCGATCGGCTCATCGAGCAGCACCGTGACCGAAAAGTCCGAAGCACTCGCTTCCGCGCCGGCAATCCGGTTGAGTGCCGTGACCGCACTCCCCTGCGTCGCCGCTCCCGCCAGCCCGCGCAAGATCGTCCGGCGCTTCAATAGACTCTTCCTCTCCCGTGGGACAAGATTCCAGTCTTGTCGATTTATGTATCAAAACATGACAAGATTGGAATCCTGTCCTACGATACAAGGTCAGCAGGATGCTCTTCGAGCGGCCAGTTCGGCACGTACCCAGTTCCGTAATCGCCGGGCCCAGGCGGATTCGTCGGTGCTGTCTTCCTGGGTGAGCCAGCGGATGACTTCGTCGGGGCGGATCGGGAGCCAGGCGCTGGATTCGATGGGAGAGTAAGAGCCGTCGGGATTCAGCCGCTCAATGGTCAGAAGCTCGCCGTCGAACCGCCAGACTTCGGTCACGCCCAGGGCGGCGTAAATGGCCGGGCGGTCGATCAGGGAGGGAGAGATGTCGATCTCGATGGCCAAGTCCGGGTTGGGGTAATCGGCCACGTCGTTGGAGCCGCGGGACCTGGCCGCCGCGGCGGCCGCAAGCTTTTCGGGACGGAAGTAGTAACTCTGGTCGGCCTCCAGTCCTCGCGAAACCTCCGGGCGCTTCCATGTGGTCTCGCGATTTGAGGCACAGGGAATTCCCAGCTCCACTGTGACCTCATTGACCAGACGGCCAATCAACGTGATGTCGTTCTCGTGCCGCCGACCCTTGGTCATGATTTCCAGGTCCTCTCCATCGTAGGCCATCCGGATGCCGCTTCGCTCAGGCAGCGAGTCGACCCACAGTTCGTAGACGCTCCAGGGAACTCCCCGGACCGCGATCCGGGTCTCGCCCTCGGTCACGATTGGAACTGTCGGCTTGGGCCTGGTCATCACACTCATGGCAAGCCACCCCTTTTTGTCGCCGTGCACGTGGATTCGAGCGGAGAGGAAAATCTTCGGCGAGTTCTAGACGGGAAATGACCCCGATGACGGGGCCGCAGAGCCACCTCAGGGACTCGAACCCTGGACTTCAGCTTTACGAAAGCTGCGCTCTACCAACTGAGCTAAGGTGGCTAACGTCGATTCGCCTTCTTGCGGCCACCGTCCTCAACAAGACGGCGGTTCCGCTTTGCGAAAGCGGTTCTCTGCCGGTTGAGCCACGGCGGCGGCATCGCAGCAAATTTCTAACATATCGGCGAGGCGCGGGGAGTGTCAAGGTTCACCAACGTGCCTTGAACGTTTGTCTACCGAGATTGTCATCGACCGGCTTACCTCGGACCAAGGGCGATGGCGCGGCGGTAGACGTCGAGGTAGCGGTCAATGTTGCGATCCATGGCGAAATGCTCGCGGGCGACGGGGGCGCAGGCGGCGGCCAGTGAAGCGGCCAGGTCGGGGTCTTCCAGGACTCGCAGGATACCGTCCGCGAGCGGGCCGGCGGCGACCGGGGTCAAGAGCCCGGCGCCGGAGTGGCCCAGGAGCTGCTGATAATCGCCGAAGTCGGTCGCCACGATCGGGCGGCCGGCGGCGAGATAAACGGCGATCTTGCTCTGGACGGAATAGTTCTCGCGGCACTCCAGCCGGGGATGGACCAGGACATCGGCGCGGCGAGAGAGCGCGACGACCTGGTCGGGGGTCTGGCCGGTCAGGACGATCAACCGATCGCAATGCGAACCAAGCTGGGCATGGTAGAGCTCGCCGGCCTCGGCGGGACCGCCGACCAGGACGCAACGGGCATCGGGCCGGGACTCGAAGATCCTGGGCAGCGCCTCGATCAGGATCGGCACTCCCTGGTTGGGGTGAACGATACTGCCGATGTACATGATGACCTTGTGTTCGGGCATCACGCCGGGAATCGACGCCGGTGGGCCAGGCCGCTCGTACTCGGCGAGGTCGATGCCCGGATAGATGACGCTCACCCGGTCGGGCGGAACACCCTTCTCCGACACAACAACTTGTTTGACGGGCTCACCCAGCGCAATGATCTGCGCAGCATGCTGGTAAACGCGGCGCTCGACGGCCAGGTACGAGCGAAAGACCAGTCCCCTGCCCAGCCGGTTGCGTTCCACTTCATCGCCCAGGAGAGAGTGGATCTCGTAGACCATCGGCCAGCCATTGCGGCGGCAGGCGGCGTGCGCCCTGGTCGCCCCGCCATAGTGCTGGGCGTGGACGAGGTCGAACGGAAGTTCGCTGGCGATGCGCTTCAATCCCGACCCGCCGAGCCATCCGGCCGGGGGAATGTTGAACACGGGTGTCCCTTCGAAGTCCTCACGGCTGGCCCTCAGCCCCATTGCGGGCCTGAGCCGGAGATAGGCAACCACCACATCCACTCCCCGCGGCTTGAGCGCCCGCAGGATCTTGATCGGCAGCATCGCCGTGCCATCGTAGTCGCCGGGAATCGGAAACGAAGTGACCATCAAGACGCGCATCGCCCTTGGCTCCATCCGTCATCGTCTCGTGGGAAAGTCCCCAGCATCATGGCCTGGACTCGCTCGCAATGCCGGACTCAATAGTAATGCGATTCGCGGTCCAGCTTCGGGAACATCTTCTCGACCGCCAGCATGACTCCTGGCAGGGCCGCGAGCTCGATTTGCTGGCCCGGGCGAAGGATCTGCGTGTCGCCATACTGACCGTCGGGCTGGGGCTGGCGATGGACTTCCAGGCAAACCTCGATCAGATTGAAGATCCAGTACTCGATGATCCCGGCCTCGGCGTACATGGGGCGCTTGACGTCGCGGTCGTAGTCGAGGGTCGTGTCGGCGACTTCGATGATGAGAAAAACATCCCGGGGTCGAGGCGTACTCGAACCGTAGAAATCGTCCCTGGGCCGCAAGACCGACAGATCGGGTTCGGGAACGCTCTCGGGAAGACGGATCGGGTTTTGTACCGCGATGATCGCTTGGTCTCCGGCTTTCTGGACCAGGAAACGAGTCAGGCGATTAACGCAAGCGGCATGCGGGTCTCCGATCGGCATCTTATCGACGATCTCCCCTCGAATGAGTTCCACGCGGTCGTTCTCGTCAAGGATGCCGTGTTCGACCATCTGTTCGTATTCATCGACGCTGAAACGATGATGGACCAGAGACATGCAGGGCGCTCCCGATGATAGATTCTGTCGCCGCTCGACGCTCAGACTGGGTCGCGTCGTTGCATCAATAACTACCCTCAGCTAGCGTTCCGGGCTATCCTAGTTCGAGGATTTGGCGATTTCCAGAGCAAGCATGAATCACCCGCCGCTTCCGTTTGGCGATGGATAAACCACGCGCACCGGCTCGCGGCGATGGCGCTGGGACTGGCAAAGGGTACCGCCCATGCGGCGGTCGAGGGCTTCGATGGCGGCGTCGAGAATGCCGCGGGCGGTGTCGAGATGGCGAGGGCGAAGAGAATAGGGGTCGCGGGGGAGGCCCGTACGAGGATAGGTCAGGGTCTCGGTCCGGATTGCGCGCTTCAGCGCAGGAGGGATGTGATGCGGCTCGAGCGGTTCGTAGTCGCTGTCGCGGCGAGTCGAGCGATAGTAGGCGCGGCGGGTGGAGGGGGGGCCGGGATAGACCCACGAGGTCTCCAGCATCAGCAGCTCGGCGAACTGGGGCCAGGGAGCCGCCTCGGGCTCGAACGTGCGGGTCGGCACGCCCGGCTCGGCAACGATCGCGGGCAAGAGCCGCCAGGCCTCGGCCAGGGGGAGCGGGCGGCTCGGATCGGCCAGCAGGCCCCGCAGCTCGGGCCGGCCCAGCTCGACGGCGGCCTGCCGCACCAAGGCCTCGGCGCTGGAGACGTAGAGCAGCAGTGCGGCTCGTGCCAGCCGCGCCGCCTCGCCCTCGGACTGGGCCAGTCGGCTCTGCGTGTGGAAGTGAAGCGCATCTTGATACAGGCAGTGGAACGGGCTGACGACCGTCTCGATCACCCAGCCCTGGTCGGTCGCTGCTCCTGGATCGTCCTCGGCGCCGGCCAGGCGTTCCAGCATGCCGTGGCCACTCGGCATAGGCTGGAAGGGAGCTCGATCACTCTCGGGCGGGGAATGGCCCCGCCGCATCGGCTCCGCAAGAGGGCCGTCGGTCCGTGCAAAATCGTCCGGCATGATGGTGTCTCTGAGGCAGTCAACCCGAAAGGTCCTGACGAAAGCCACTTGCAAGGGCAAGTTGTCGATCAAACGGTGAGCCGACAGCCGGGGCATTGCTGCCCAGGATCCAACGGCCAGCTTGGATCGCGACGAGAGCGGCCGTGAACACCCATTAAAGTATCACGAACAGGCTCGATTCCATAGCCCAAACCCTTGGCTATGCGGGAATTCGGGCTATTCCCGCCCTGACGCTCGGGCAGAACTCGAGAAAGTCGCCGCGCTCGCCTGCGCGTGGTGCCGGGTGATCGTCACCTCACGGTCCAGGAGGCGCCTTGGGCGCCGGCGGAAGAGGATCGAGGGGAGCGGCCATCGGGTCTTGCCAGAGGAGCTCACGGGCCCGCAGCAGGTTCCCATGATGTTGCATGGTCAGGTCGCTCTGGCCGAAGTGGGCGATGGCCCGGCGCAAGTCGCCCTTGGCCTCATAGATCCGTCCCAGATTCGTGTGAGCACCCCAGCGAAACATGTTGTAATAAGGCTGGCTCGGGCCCGGTTCGGGCAGGAGATCGAGCAACCTCAGAAACATGCTCTCGGCCTGGTCGAGACTGTTCCGCTCGAGGTGGGCCAGGGCCAGGTAGTTCGTCGCATAGACATCAAGCCCGTCCTGGATTTCCTTGCGGATCACCTTCTTCTTGTCGGTGACCTGGGGGAGATTCTCTGCCAGCCGGAAGGAGACATATTCCTGGACGGCCCCGGAGAGATCGCCACGCAGGTGCTTGATCCGAGCGACGATCAGCGGGAATTCAGGACGGAACAGTACAAGGGACTGCTTCGTCGAGTCTACAAACTGAGGATTGCCAAAGAGTTGAGTCTCGACTTCCAGGGGAATGCCCCAGAGCTTGACCTCGCCGCACCGGTCGCCCAGAACCTGGACGAAATGGTCGCGCTGCTGGGACGGGTCCCGGTAGAGGATCGTGCGGTTCTTGCCGGCCAGTTCGCGCTGGAGCAGCTTCATCTTGGGTGAGAGCAAACCCTGGCTGGAGTCGATCAGGATGCCGATCCGCGACGGGCTCGCCAGCAGCGAGGCCATACTGGTTCCATAGGGAGACTGGCCGGGAAGATCCATCCGCTCGAGAATGTCCGGGGCGGCCAGCGCCTGGTCGAGCGTTGCCACGCCCTGACCGTCAGGACCGGGTATGGGCAACCCGACCCGGGCGTCGAACAAGTAGGCTCGGCCGCCAATCAAGGCCGCGCACAGCCAGGGGATCACCGGCTTGGGCGGTTTGACCCGTCCGGTGAGACTGCCTCCGCCTCGCTCCTCTTGGCCGGTTCTTGCCACCAAGGGCTCGACCACGTTGCCCTTGGAGTACGTGACCAGTCCGACATCGACGCCAAGCTGTCGGCAGAGCGCCATGAACAGCCATGATCTTTCGGCCCAGAACCCTTCCGCCTCGGTGGCCATGCCCCGTAACAAGACGTCGTACGGGCGAGCGATCACCTGCGGAAGTTGTCGTGAGCCCAGGCTGCCCGGTGGCACCAGCTGGATCTGCCGCACGATCCAGTCGAACACCCGGCGGACGCGAGCGAGATCGTCGCCGGTTGCACCCACGCGGCTGGCGATGCCGTAATACATCATGCAATCTTCAAGATGGCGGGCGTCGCGCTGGGTCCAGGTGGATTTCTCGAATTCCGCCAAGATCTCTGGGGACAACTGCGTTTGCAGGAATGCGCGGGCGGCCGAGTCGATCTGGTAATCCGCCCCCTGCGTTCCATCGAAGAACTGGTTGAGCTCCTGCGTTGCCAGGCCGAAGTTGGCGCCTCCCGGCTGGAGCGCGGCCTTCTGAATCAGCTCGATCGAGCTGGCGAGGATGGCAGCCCGTTCGGTCGAATCGCGTACGACTGCAACCTTCGGCACACTCTGCGGGGAGCCGATGGGCTTCACCATTGGCGGATGGTAAGTGCCCCCCCCCGGCACATCATCGATCCGATCACGCGAGTAATCACAGCCCGAAGCCAGCGCCAGGGCGAGGCCAAGGCAGACCAGACCAGTTCTTGGAGAGATGCGGCGACTCAAAGGTGAACACTCCTGGTACGATCGCCGCGCCCTGGATCCCCAAGCCCGGCGGTCGGAACTCCCAGGTTTCTGGACCAGCACGCGGTCAAGACTGCGGACGAGGATCCCTGATCACTTTGATGGACTGGGGGTCTGGCAAGACTTCAGCGGTTGCGGCTCTTGGTTTCGGCGGATGACGGAATGAGGACAGGTGAACACTCGCAAACGCTACGCGGGTAAGCTCACCGAAGCGGCGGAATCTCTCTGGTGCGATCTCACCCCGCGCGCATCAGCTTTCTGGGGCAAGACCAGCTTTTGATAGTACGAGAATGTGCAAGGGAGGGTTCGGCCGCGGTATCAAGAAGTTGCGCCACGCCTCAGAAGGCACTCATCGATCCCTCTGGCAGGCCGGACTCGATGGCCTGGCGGATCCGCAGGCAGACTCGAAGCAACGGCTCCAAGTCCTCGAGGCGCAATGAATTGGGGCCGTCTGACAGGGCCTTGTCCGGGTCAGGGTGCACTTCCACGAAGAGAGCATCGCAACCGGCGGCGACTGCCGCGCGGGCGAGGGTGGGTATCATCTCGCGCTGTCCGGAGGTTGTGGTTCCACCAGTTCCGGCGCCGGGGAGTTGAACCGAGTGAGTGGCGTCGAAGACCACCGGCGCTCCGGTCTCCTGCATCTGGGGAATCGCCCGGAAGTCATTGACCAGCCGACCATATCCGAATGTCGTTCCCCGCTCGGTCAAGACCGCTCCCGAGGCGCCGAAGGCAAGAAGCTTGGTCACCACGTTGCCCATGTCCCAGGGGGCCATGAACTGGCCCTTCTTGACGTTCACGGGCCGGCCGGTCTGGGCCGCGGCCTCGAGCAGGTCGGTCTGACGGGCGAGGAAGGCGGGCACCTGGAGCAGATCGACCACCTCGGCAATTGGAACTGCCTGATGAGTCTCATGGATGTCCGTGGTCACCGGCAGCCCCGTCTCGGCCTTGATCCTGGCAAAGACCCTCATTCCTTCCTCCAGGCCGGGCCCGCGATAGCTCGAGACCGAGGTCCGGTTCGCCTTGTCATAAGACGCCTTGAAGACCAGCGGCATGCCCAGCGAGGCGCAGATCTCGACCAGGCGCAATGCGATCCGCATGGTCAAGTCGCCTGGCTCCATCACGCAAGGGCCAGCGATCAGGGCCAGGGGCTGGCCCTTGCCGATCTTGATCCGGCCCACGGTCACAGGGTTGGGAATGGAATCGACCACGCCAGGGCTCCTTTCCCGCGTCGGCATTCCGTGGCCTTCAGGCACTCCGATGGCTCGGGTGCACCGAAGAACCCCGAAGAGTCCTCGACCGAGCGCGGGATTCTAACGCAGGACGCGGCTTCTGGCGAGCGGAACCCGAGCGGAGGACGCCGCCTGCGACGGAGGCACCAGAACGTCGACGGACCCGGGAATCACCTCGATGGTCCAGCCGCCGCCCGACTCCTGACCGGCCTCGGTTCGACCATCGCCTGCCGAACTGGCTCCTGTCGGCAGAAGGAAGCCCGCGGGATCACCGTCAAGTTGTACGGGAATCGCCTCGTTCGACGTCAGCGTCAGCCGCCGGAAGCGGCGATGGAATACGCCCGGATGATCGAGATGGGTGCCGCGGAAGACGCGCCACAGGTAGTAGAGCGCCTGGAACGGCCCCGGGTCGCGGAAGACGACCAGGTCGAGCAGCCCGTCGTCCTGGCTGGCCTGGGGAGCAAACGGCAGGCCCAGGGCATAACGCGGCAAGTTGAAGACGAAGACCGTGGTTCCACGCAGGATCTCCTCGCGGCCGGGGTCCTCGATCGCCACGTTGATGTGCGGAAACCGGTAAAACAGGCTCGACCGCAGGATCGGCTCGACATACGCGGCCCGATGTGTGGGCTTGACCCGGCCCGAACGAGAGGTCCGGGAGCGATGATGCCGGGTGACCACGTCGCCGTCGAAGCCGAACCCGGTCATGAGCAGGAATCGCCGGCCGGCGGCGTTTCCCAGGTCGGCCCGGAGCACCTGCCCGCCGGCGATGGTCCGGGCCAGTGCGGCGGTATTGCGTCGCAATCCAAAATGCTGGGCTGCCAGGTTCTCGGTTCCGGCCGGAAGGACGGTGACCGGTACCTTGGGTTGCTCATTGACCAGCGCCGAGACCGTTCCATCGCCCCCGACGGCCACCAGGCAGCGGCACCCCGAGTGAGATCCCGCCTGGGCCACGAGCGCCTGCCGTTCGGCCGGCGTCCAGGCGATCTCGGTGCGGAATCCTAATTTCGCAAGCTCGCCAACCAGCCGCCCAACCAGTTGCTTGCTGCCTCCGCTCCCGGAACTTCGGTTGGCGACGATACCCACCCAAGGCACACCAACCGCGGCGGAAAGGCCTGCCGGAAGTTCGTTGCCATGCCCGTTCGGGCACGGCGGCAATGCACCCTCCAGAAATTCTGCCGCGGTGTCGCCCGGTGGCGGTGTTTCCATTCTTCTCCCCGACCCCTGTCCGTTCAGCATTGCTCCAGGGCGACCTTCTCGTGAGGAAACGAGGTAGCTCCAGAAAACTCTCCGAGAACAATGCATGCTAGGGCACAACAGCCTCAGCGTCAATCCGCATGGCCGTACTTGCCACGACTCCCCTGCAGAATCCCGGGAAGGCGCTGCACCAGCGTTTTGAAAAAAGCCAGCGAGCCGGAATACCCTATCATGGGGGTATTCCGGCTCGCGATGCAACTCGTTCAATCGAGTCTGTATGAAACGGACGCGCGGTGCGCGTCCTGGGAGGAAGAAGCCGGAGCGTCGCGGGCGGCTGCCTCACTTCACGGTCTGGCCAAGGATGCCGGTATTCGTCTTGAGAGTCGTCTTGAACTCGTTGCGCAAGCCCGTCAGTCGCTTTCGCAACTCCTCATCCGTGGCCTTCAACGACTTGACCTCGTCCCTCACCGCGCTCAGTGCTTTCTGCTCGGCAACCTTTTCCGACGCACGCTCTGCCCTGGCTTGCTCAGCGTTTTGCACGGTTTGCTGAACCGTGGCAAGCTCATATCGAACCCGGGAAAGGATCTCGGACACGTCGGAAGACAGGCGCTGGACGTCGTTCTGGCGGGCGTTGATCACCGCGAGCTCCTGGTCCATCTGCTCTTGCAACAGGCTGGTCTGGTCCTTGACCTGAG
>Ga0209048_10002262_pt1 | contig 19265 bp, 20 predicted proteins | sample FrelakmetCRP12CR_FD_187146 | JGI IMG/M metagenome (GOLD analysis project Ga0209048, IMG submission 187146) | Freshwater lake sediment microbial communities from the University of Notre Dame, USA, for methane emissions studies - CRP12 CR (SPAdes)... | ecosystem: Environmental > Aquatic >... | reverse complement strand
GAACGGATTCACATTCGAGATGTTGCAGCAATGACTTCCCGGCACGGACTAAGGTTTCTTCATCCCGGATTTCGATTCCGGACATCTGCGATGCTTCATGGTTGTTGGGTGTGACCATGGTAAAGGATCGGTACAAATCCGCGTGCTGCACCTTGGGATCCACAACCACCGGCACCGTCGAACCGGAGACCACGTGCCGAAGTGCATCCAGAAATTCGCGGGAAACCACCCCCTTGGCATAGTCGGACACAATAATGCCGTCCAGGCTCGGAAGGTCTTCTTTGATGTAAGAGAGAATCCGGCCCATGGTGTCTTCTTTGAGGGGAGCTCGCCCCTCCCGGTCAAAACGGACCACTTGCTGGTGTCGAGCAATGATTCTGGTTTTGACGGTAGTAGGGCGGTCATCCTCAGAAATAAGACCAGCAGTGGATACGGAGATTTCTTCAAAGAGCCTCAACAGCAGCCGGCCTGCGTGATCGTTACCAATTACGCCGGCGACCACAGCTTTGCCCCCAAGGCCGGCCACATTGTGGGCCACATTGGCTGAGCCCCCCAGAAGTTGCGATTCTTCCCGGACTTCCACCACCGGCACGGGAGCTTCCGGGGAAATACGGCTGACTTCTCCCCAAATGAAGCTATCCAGCATCAGGTCGCCGACCACAAGAACGCGACAGGCAGGGAACCGCGATATGGCCTCAATGAGACGGCCTTTCTGTTCCGGGGGAAGCTTCATTCGTTCTGACATGAGACGCCGGTGCTATTCTTGAATCGGTTTGGCTTCATCAATCAACATGATTGGAATGCCTTCACGAATCTCATAGAGCAGTTTACATTGTGGGCAGATTAAACCGTTTTTCGCTTCATTCAAAAATATCGATCCCTTACATTTCGGGCAGGCCAGAATATCAAGTAGTTCTTTGTTAATGGTCATGTTTCACCCCAATTCTCAGCGGTTCAGGACTTTGATTCTGCTCAAAGGTTCGTTTTCCTTTTCGTCGTCTTTGTCCGCATTCAAAAGGTGTTGATAGGTCTCGACAGTAGCGCGCAGTTTGGTCTCAAGTTGTATGCGGTGGCGTTTCAGTTCGGCCATATCGTCGTGGATGCGGGCAAGTCGCTGATGGGCGGCCTGCAAAATCTTCTCAGCCTGAAGCTCCGCCTCGGCGACAATCAGCTTGGCCTCCTTTTCGGCATTTGCCTTGGTCTGCTCCGCGGTTTTGTGGGCAGTGAGCAGTACCGCACGGATCGTCTTTTCACGTTCCTTATACTCTCGGAGTTCTTTCTCCTGCTCCTGCAAATCCTTGCGTAGACCGGAATTCTCGACCTTTAAGGTTTCGATTTCCTCGGTTAGCTCCTGACAGAAAAGTTGCACCTCTTTGGTGTCAAGGCCCAGCCATCGAGTGCGAAAACGCTTGTGTTGAATGTCAGTTGAAGTAAGCTTCATGGGAGATTCACCATACCAGGCTCACATCCCCATCCTCATGGCCAACCCCGCCAGCGAGGGGACGAGAAAACCGTCCAGGAAATAGATGGCCAGAATGACAATCATCGGAGAAAAATCGATTCCTCCGAAAAATACCGGCACCCGCCTGCGAATGGCATAAAGCACCGGTTCGGTGGCGCTGTACAGAAAACGGACTATCGCATTGTAAGGGTCGGGATTGACCCAGGAAAGGATCGCCCGAGCGATAACCAGCCACATGTAGAGATTGAGTACAATGTGTAAGATTTGGGCCAAGGCTACGAGGAGATTGCTAATAATGAACATCTTTCACCTGCACCGAAGTCCGAAGGAAAACCAAAATTACCCAATGCCGTTTGCCATCAATTATCGAGACTACTTATTTTCTTGAAACCTGTCAACCTCCACAAATGCCATGCAGATTTCATGTGGTCATGGGTTTAGTGAAGGAATCGGGCGAGGTTCCTGCACTCAAGACTATTCCCGTTCCCAGAATGAGAAGCCCCAGAGCTTTCGCAGTTGACATCACTTCCCCGAAAAACAGATAAGCCAAAATGGTTGCTCCGATAGGTTCACCCAGAATCAATACGGCCACAGTCGTTGGGGAAAGAAATCTCAAGGTCCAGTTGAAGGTTGTATGCCCAATCAATTGAGGGATGATTGCCAGGAGGATGAGGACCAGGTAGGTTTGGTTTGAAAACCCTGACAACGGTGTGGCTGCGAAGGTGCTGAAACCGAGCAACAGCAGCGCCGCACTTCCGTAGGCTCCGAGCGTATAAGACGATAAGTCGAGATAGCGCCTCACAAAGCGTCCGGCGAGAAGATAGCCCGAGGCCGCGAGGGCCCCCGCCAAGGCCAGGAGATCACCAAACAAGGCTTCCTTTGAAAGGCTAAAATCATTGCCGGCGATGAGGCCGCTGCCAATCAAGACGAGGAGGATTCCCAGCCGGGAGCGTCCGGGCAGATGCTCGCCGAGGCAAAAATAGGAGAACAGTGCAACAAAGAGCGGTGTGGTGCTAACAAGTGCAGTAGAACTGGCTACCGAGGTCATCTGCAATGAGCGAACCCAGAAAGCGAAATGGAGTGCAAGGAAAAAGCCGGAAAGAACGGTAGCGCCCAATAGCTGTCCATTCCACTTTCGCCACGTCACGGGCAATTTCAGGGAAAAATAAGGCGCCAAAATCAAGGAAGCCAGACCGACACGATAGGTGGCTATGGCTAGTGAGGGCGCATCGGCAAGCCGAATCAGAATGGAAGCAAAGGAGATCGCTGTTATGCCACCGCATACGAGGGGCCACAGGAGATAGGGATGGGGTCGGATTGTTGGGGAGGCTCGCTGCATGGACGCCGCTTTTCAACAAGAGAGTTCTTCAGAAGCTGTCAGAAAAAAAACCTTGACAATTTGGGTGTGTGTGAACTATTAATAGCCGCTCAAATCTTTCTTGGGGAGGAGTGGTTACCATGGTAAAAAGCCCGTGCATCAATTGTGAAAGAGCGACGGAAGACAAGAACAAGTGCCTGGAAAAATGTGACAAGCTCCGAGAGTACCAGGAATTGATTCTAAAACAAGGAATTTATGCAACCATGTAACTTGAGGCACCACCGTTCAAGCACATTGCGGCCTTTGTGGCCGCTTTTTTGTTGTCAATAGAAAGTTATTGCTGAGCGGAGCGAGACTGCCCGAGAGCGACGAAACTGGAGGGTATATAGATGTATGCGGTATTTAGGTCGGGTGGCAAACAATATCAGGTCGAACCCGGTACAGTGGTCAAACTTGAGAAACTTCCAGGGGAAGTTGGTGGCGATGTCACTCTGAGCGAAGTGATCCTTGTCGGTGATGGTGATGAGATCCAGGTCGGACATCCATTGATCGAGGATGTATCCATTCGAGGGCGGATTGTGGAGCAGGGGCGTCACCGTAAGATCATAGTATTTAAACACAAGAAGCGTAAGGACTATCGAAAGAAGCAGGGGCACAGACAGCATTACACCGCCGTCTTGATTCAGAGCATCGAGAAGACAATAGAGGAATCATCGCAGGCTGCTTCATAAGACCCCATTCCGTATCTCATACGGTGCAGATTTTGGAGGAATGATCCATGGCACACAAAAAGGCTGGAGGGAGTTCCAGAAATGGGAGGGACAGCGGCGGCCAGCGCCGAGGCGTAAAACGCTTTGGGGGCGAGTCTGTCCGGGCCGGCAATATTCTGGTTCGTCAGTTGGGAACCAAATTCCACCCCGGCAAGAATGTCGGTATGGGTAGGGACTATACGCTCTTTGCCCTGATCGATGGTACGGTTGCTTTCGAATATAAGGACAAGATGCGCCAGAAAATCAGCGTTTATCCGGTCCCTATCCCATCATAAAGCTTCTTTCTTCTTTTGAATCCCCAGGCAATCCGGTGCAGATTCCATCAAACAGGATCTGCACCTCTATTCAGCATCTACAACGCAACGCTATTCCCCGGGTAGTGGCCCCATGAGATTTGTCGACGAAGTGAAAACAAGGGTCGTTGCCGGTAACGGCGGTCAAGGCTGTGTGAGCTTTCGCCGTGAGAAATATGTCCCCAAAGGCGGTCCCGATGGGGGAGATGGTGGAAAGGGAGGAGACGTAATCCTGGAAGCTTCTGAAAGGAAACATACGCTCCTCGATTTTCGCTATCGTCATGAATTCAGGGCTCAGTCGGGGTCTCACGGTAAGGGCAAGAATCGGCACGGCAAAAGCGGACAAGATCTGATCCTCGAAGTCCCGCCTGGCACCTTTATAAAGGATTCTGCCTCCGGTGAGATCCTGGCCGATCTCGTGAAAGCGGGCCAGCGCTGGGTGGCAGCAAAAGGTGGACTGGGCGGGAAGGGAAACGCCCACTTCGTCTCATCCACCAGGCAGAACCCAAGATTTGCGCAGCCGGGAGAAAAAGGAGAAGAACAAGATCTGCTATTGGAGTTGAAGCTTTTGGCGGATGTGGGCTTAGTGGGGTTGCCAAATGCGGGGAAATCGACATTAATTGCGGCAGTTTCATCGGCGCGGCCCAAGGTTGCTGACTACCCCTTCACCACGCTGGTTCCGAACCTCGGCGTCGTCCAGTATCAGGATGCCACTCCTTTTGTCATCGCCGACATCCCTGGCTTGATTGCAGGGGCTCATCAGGGGGCTGGTCTTGGTACAAGATTTTTGCGCCATATCGAAAGGACCCGCATTCTGGTCCACCTCATTGATATTCACGAAGTCCCCTTGAGTGACCCTTTGCAGCCCTACCGTCTGATCGAAAACGAGTTGCTCAGCTATTCCCGGGAAATGGAAAACAAGCCTCGGGTCATTGCGTTGAACAAGATAGATCTCATTCCCGAACCCGAGGTGCTGCAGCAGATCGCTCGCTCTTATCGGGAAAATGGACAACGGGTCGTGCTCCTTTCGGCTCTTCGAGGTGGGGGCATTACCGAGCTGTTGCGCATCCTGACGCAGCTGCTGTCTGCTTCCTAACAATCTCAGTATAGAAAAAATGAGTAGATTCCATCAGTTCAAGGTATAATGGGTTGTTCGGTGTTTCTTCGTGTTCATTCGTGGATGAAAAAAGCTTGGTGTGACTTCGTGGACAGTTTTCAAGGGTGAAGGAGCTCTCAGCATATGGAAGAGCTTAAGGATCGAGCCGCATTTTTTGGTCATTGTCAACGGCTGGTGATCAAAGTTGGAAGTGCTGTCCTGACCGGACCACAGGGCTTGAACCGGGTGATGATCCATCGTTTGAGCGATCAGATTGCCGAACTCCGGCAAAGCGATCCTGACCGCAAGATTGCCATTGTGACCTCCGGTGCGGTGGCTTCGGGTTTGCGCAAGGTTGGCTTTACCCAGCGGCCTCGCAGCATCCCTCACAAGCAGGCAATGGCTGCAGTGGGGCAGGGCGTGCTGATGGAGGCCTGGGAAGCAGCTTTCGACAAGTACGAACTGCTCGTAGCGCAGGTGCTCCTTACCAGCGAGGACCTTTCCCATCGTCACCGCTACCTGAATGCGCGCAATACTCTGGAGACACTCCTTGATTGGGGAATTTTGCCCATTATCAATGAAAATGATACGGTAGTGGTTGAGGAAATCAAGTTTGGAGATAATGATCACCTGTCGGCCATGATCGCCGGGCTAATTGGCGCCGATTTGGTTGTTATTCTGACTGATACGGCGGGCTTATACGATTGTGATCCCCGGTTTCATGAGGAAGCACGCCTCATTTCCATTGTGAACCGGATTGACTCCAAGCTCATGGCGTGCGCAACCCCCGTGGCCGGCGCCGTTGGCACCGGCGGAATGGCAAGTAAAGTGAATGCCGCAAAGAAGTGTCTGGCTTCGGGAATCCCCATGATCATTGCACCCGGCAGGGAACGGGATGTGCTTCTTCGGATCTTTGCCGGAGAAGCGCTGGGGACCCTTTTCCTTCCTCGGAAACGCCTCTATCATGGCAAAAAACTCTGGCTGGCGAACCTTCCTAAGCCTGTCGGGGAGTTGGTTCTCGATGAAGGCGCCGTGACCGCTCTGCAAAGGCGCGGAAAATCACTTCTCCCAATTGGCGTTCGCGAGGTTCGGGGAGCTTTTGGAATAGGAGCTCCAGTAAGATGCCTCAATGAAGCGGGTGAAGTAGTTGGTATCGGGTTGAGCAACTACAAGTCGATTGAAGTTGATTTGATCAAAGGGCGGCATACCGAGGAGATTGAGGACCTTATTGGTTACAAGCATTCAGACGAGGTGATCCATCGGAACAACTTTGTACTTGTCGGTGAAATGATAGAAGAAGATCTTGAAAGGGGGAGTTGATGCGTGAGGAAATCCTTCGAATGGGCAAGGATGCGCGCACTGCGGCTCATCAGATGGCAAAGGCCGGCAGCAGTCGGAAGCGGGAAGCGCTCGAACATCTGGCAGGCGCTTTGGACAAAACGCGAGAGTTGATCGAGCTTGCGAATCAGAAAGATATTCAAGGTGCACTGAAAAAGGGGTTGCCTGCGGCCAAGGTGGACCGTCTTCGCTTGAACGACAAGGTCCTGGGCGAAATGATAGGAGGCCTTCAAGAGATTGCGCTTTTGCCCGACCCCGTTGGTGAGATTACTCGCATGTGGACCCGCCCTAATGGGCTCAGGGTCGGGAGGATGAGAATACCTCTTGGAGTTGTTGGCATTGTGTATGAATCCCGACCGAATGTCACCATTGATGCGGCTGCGCTTTGTATCAAGGCCGGTAATGCCGTGGTCTTGCGTGGTGGGTCCGAAGCCTTCTACTCAAATCAATGCCTGGCGGAGATTCTTCGGGAATCACTCAAGGCCTCAGGTCTTCCCGCAATGGCCGTGCAACTGGTTGGAACCACTGAGCGGAGCGCCGTTCTAGATATGCTCAAGCTGGAAGAGTACATCGATGTCATGATTCCCCGCGGCGGGGAGGATCTCATCAGGTTTGTCACTGAACATGCTCGGATGCCGGTTCTCAAACACTATAAGGGGGTCTGCCACGTATACGTAGACTCAGAAGCGGACCTCGCCATGGCCGAACAAATCTGTTTGAATGCGAAAGTCCAACGGCCCGGAGTATGCAATGCGATGGAGACATTGCTGGTGCACCGGGACATCGCCGAGACCTTTCTGCCAACAATGGCGGCTGCTTTTCGCAAAGAAGGGGTGGAACTGCGTGGCTGTGGGACGACTCGGGCCATTCTGCCCGATTGCCTTGCCGCTACCGAGGAAGACTGGTATGCCGAATACCTTGATCTCATCCTTGCAGTGAGAGTGGTAGACGACATGGAAGAGGCCATTTCCCACATCACCGCCTATGGATCTCAGCATACGGAGGCCATTGTCACCCGGAACTTCGATAAGGCCCATCGCTTTCTTCAGGAGGTTCAGTCCTCACTGGTGCTCGTCAATGCCTCAACACGTTTCAATGATGGTTATCAGTTGGGTTTGGGTGCGGAGATTGGCATTTCCACGTCGCGTTTGCATGCTTTTGGGCCCATGGGAGTTGAGGAATTGACCACAACGAAATTCATCGCGCTGGGAAATGGTCAGCTTCGCAGCTGAAAAAGTGGTGATAAGTGATGGAGCATTAGCGGTATGCCACAGCGAGTAGGAGTTATGGGAGGAACGTTTGATCCCGTTCACCTGGGACACTTGAGAGTGGCGGAGGAAACTATTGAGGCTATGGAACTTGATGTGCTTCTTTTTGTTCCTGCAGCCGTTCCTCCGCACAAACTCGGGAAAACAACCCTCCCCTTTGAACACCGATGGCAAATGCTGAGAGCTGCAACAGAGAAGCATCCCCGGTTTAAGGTCTCAGATTTGGAGCAGCGACTGCCGGGTAAGTCCTACACTGTAGTCACGCTCCGAAAATTATCCGAAGCTTATGGCGGCAAAGCGGAGCTTTTTTTTATCGTGGGAATGGATGCCTTTCTGGAGTTGGATACATGGTGGCATTTCAGCGAGTTGTTTGAATTGGCTCAGATGGTTGTTCTGCGACGTTACGGTTTCAGTGAAAGCGAGATGACCAGGTTTCTGGTGGAAAGGGTTTCCCCCCTCTACACGTATAGCGCCTCGGATGCTTGCTTCAAGCATCCTCACCTCTTGCCGGCGCATTATCTGAGCAACACGTGGCTGGATATTTCTTCAACCCGAATCCGACAGCTGGTGAAAGCAGGAAAATCCATCCGCTACCTGGTTCTCCCGGAAGTTATGCAGTATATTTACTCAAACCGACTCTACCTAGGGGAAGACCTTTTCGAAATCCAAACCATGCCGGTTCACGAAAGCATGGAATGGCGGACAGAGTGAAGAGCATGAAATCGGAAGAAGACCTCAGACCGGAACTGCCCATGGACACCACACACAAGGCCATGCTTTGCGCCCGGGAGGCATCTCAGTTCAAAGCCATCGATCTGGTCTTGCTGGACGTCCGAGGACTGACCTCGTTTACAGACTACTTTCTCATTTGTAGCGGCAAATCCAGTCGGCAAGTCCAGGGCATTGCCGACAACCTGGAAGCGAGTCTCGCCAATTTGGGGATCAAGCCCCTCGGTATTGAAGGCCGGCCTCAAGGACATTGGGTCCTGATGGACTATGCCGATGTAGTCATTCATGTCTTCTATGAACCTGTGCGGTACTTTTATGACCTGGAAAGCCTCTGGTTCGACGCAGCGCGGGTGATTTGGTCTGCAGATGCTGCGCTTCCGGGCCATGAGGTGAAAGAGGGATCTTTATGAAGTTTTTTCGTCTCAACAGAAAAGGCTGCCGGTCCGTTCTCTTGAGCTGGCTGATCGCTTCTTTTCTGGGTACGAACCTTTTTGCACCAGGCAACTCGATTGCCATTAGCCTGAGCGATGAAAAAACCGTCGGACGAGAGGTGCTGGAACAGATTAGAATGCGCATGTCACTGGTCGAGGATGGCGAAGTTTTAACCTACGTTCAGGCGATCGGTAATCGCATCGTCAAACAATTGGGAAGTACTCCGTATCAGTATCAGTTTTTTGTTATCAACGAGTCCGTTCCAAATGCTTTTGCCGTGCCGGGTGGCTATATCTTTGTCTACCGCGGCCTGATCGAGATGATGGCAAGTGAGGGTGAATTGGCGGGGATTCTCAGCCACGAATTGGGTCACATCCAGGCTCGCCACTATCAGCGGCGTGTGGAGGAAGGCCGAATCCTCAATGTTGCAACGATCGCTGGGGTTCTGGCTGCGATCCTGATCGGCGCAAAGGGCGGTGGTAGTGGGGCGGGTACGCAGGCGTTGGCCATGGGGACTATGGCCGGCGCCCAGAGCTTTGAACTGAAATATAGCCGCGAGAATGAAGAAGAGGCGGATCAGTTGGGGTTGCGCTATCTTTGTGCGGCGGGATACCCGGCGAAAGATATGGTGAGCGTTATGCAACGTATGAACCAGGCCCAATGGATGGTATATTCCAGCATTCCATCCTATCTCTTGACCCATCCCGCATTGACTGAGCGCATTCAGTATCTTCAAGACCTGATTCGAAAGCCGGAATACCAGGTGAAATCGGCGAATTCCAAGAACCTGGGCGATTTCTCCGTCATGCAGGCATCACTGGTTGCAGAATATTCCGATCCCCATGCGGCCGAGGACCGTTTCCTGGCGGGCATACGCAAGGGAGATGTCGCCGCCGCCTATGGTCTCGGTCGCCTATACCTGAGGCAGGGAAAGGTTGGTGATGCTCTTCCTTACTTGCAGGATGCCGTTCGGCAAGACTCGGGGAGCCCCTTTGTGCTGAGCACCCTGGGAGATGCCTATCTTAAGCTGGGAAAACTCAATGAGGCTCAGAAGGTTTTGCAATCTGCCTTGCTCCTGGATCCTTCCTCCCCTGTCGCTCACTATCGGCTCGCACTGGTGTTGAAAGATCTGGGGGAAAAGGAAGAGGCTCTTCAGCATTTCGAGCGCATTGAAGAGTGGACCCCCGCCTTTCCGGATATTGACTATAATATGGGTGTTGTTCTTGGACAAATGAACCGTATGGGTTTGGCTCACTTTCATCTCGGTCGTTACTACCTGCACAAACATGATTGGAATAATACTGTCTTCCATTATCGAAAAGCTAAGGCGCTCATTTTGGATTCTCCTCAGAAGTTGGAGGAAATTGATCGTGGACTAAAGGAAGCAGAGAAGCATATCAAAGAAAAGGGTATGCGTGGTATGAAGAAGTAATGCCAACAAGCTACCCTTGGATTTGTCGAACCCTGAGGAGGTGTAAATGAAGATTCTGATCAGTGATAATTTAGCGGAGGTGGGAATTCAGAAGCTGAGGAGCGTCCCCGGATTTCAAGTTGATGTGAGAACCAAGCTCCCCCATGAGCAGCTCTGCCAGATTATCGAGGACTACGATGCATTGGTGATTCGTAGCGCAACAAAAGCAACCGTCGAGGTCATCGATGCCGGACATAAGCTGAAAGTTGTTGCCAGAGCGGGCATTGGTTTGGACAATGTAGACATTGAAGCAGCCAGTCGCCGTGGAATTGTGGTGATGAATACGCCGGAGGGAAATGTCATTACCACAGCCGAACATGTCATTGCCATGATGTTTGCTTTGTCCCGCAATATCCCTCAGGCTAACAGTTCTCTTAAAGCCGGAAACTGGGAAAAATCGCGCTTCAGCGGTAAAGAGGTATCTCACAAGGTGCTGGGAATTATCGGTATGGGCAGAATTGGACGGATTGTCGCCGACCGCGCCAAAGGCCTCAAGATGAGTATTATAGCCTATGATCCCTATATCAGTCACGAAGTTGTTGAAAAACTTGGGGTCAAAGGGGTGAGTCTGGAAGAACTTTATGCTCAGTCCGACTATATCACGGTTCACACTCCCATGACCAAAGAAACCAGAAACCTGTTGAATGCCGACGCCTTCAGGAAAATGAAAAAGGGAGTATTCGTCATCAATTGTGCCCGTGGCGGGATAGTCAACGAAGAGGACCTCTATGATGCGATTCAATCGGGGATTGTTGCGGGCGCCGCCCTTGACGTCTTTGCCCAAGAGCCACCGAAGGATAACCCTCTGTTGCGTCTGGACCAAGTTATAGCTACTCCCCATTTAGGGGCGTCGACCGAAGAGGCCCAGGAAAACGTTGCCGTTGCGGTGGCTGAACAGGTGACTGACTACTTAACCCGAGGCACCATCCGCAATGCGGTCAATGCCCCGAGCATTGATGGGGCGACGCTGGCGGTGTTGCGCCCGCACTTGGTTCTTGCGGAAAGACTGGGCAACCTTCAGGCGCAGATTACCAGGGGAGCCATCCAGGAGGTCAAAGTTGTCTATATCGGAGAAGTGACCACTGTCGATACCAAACCTTTGACCTATTCGATCCTCAAGGGAGTCTTGACCCCAATTCTCGGAGATATGATCAATTTTATTAATATGCCTGTGGTGATAAAGGAAAGAAACATCAAGGTGACGGCATCTTCGAGGGATGAGGCTGAAGATTTTACCAATCTCATCAGCGTGGAGTTGAGAACTACTGAAGATGCGAACCTGGTGGCTGGAACCCTGTTCGGAAAGAAGGACCCGCGCCTGGTTCGCATCAATGACTTCCGGCTTGAAGCGGCAATGGAAGGCAACAGCCTGTTGATATACAATATTGACACCCCTGGGACGATTGGGGCAATTGGCACTTGCCTGGGGCGTCACCACATCAATATCTCCATGATGGATGTGGGCCAGGTGTTGGAGCGAGGCGAGAACATCATTTTCTTGAGGACCGACACGCCTGTTCCGCAACACGTGATTCAGGAACTGCTTTCTATGGACAACGTGAATGTTGTCCAAGCGATAAAGTTCTGATTGGAAGGGGAGGGAGTGGGAAATGGATGAGAAGGAAGAAAAAGGCTTTGTGATAAAAGATCGCCGCAAGATTTCTCTGGATGATGCTGAACAAGAGCAGAAAACCGAACCGATCCAGGAACAGACAAAAGCAGAGCAACCCGCGCAGAGTCAACCAGATCCCGCAGAAACTTCTCAGAGGGATCAAGAACAGCGAAGTGCCCCCTTGCCTGAGGTGACGCTGGCTACCTTCATTTTTTCTCTCAGCTCTTCAGCCTTACTGCATTTGGGAGAAATACCGGATCCCGAGACAGCTAGTGTTCGGGTTGATCTGCCTTTGGCGAAGCAAATTATTGATACGCTGGGTATGCTCCAAGAAAAGACCAAAGGCAATCTCGATCCTGACGAGGATAACCTTTTGAAGACAGTGCTCTATGATTTGCGTCTGCGATACGTTCAGAAGAGCAACAAGTGAATCGGTTCAAGCCGGTGTCATCAAGAGGAAAATGAGGTCATTGTCTCTAAGAGTGAGCGTGCCTGCCAAGATCAATTTGTGGCTGGAGGTACTCCGAAAGCGAGAGGATGGCTACCACGAACTATCCAGCCTCATGTTGCCGGTTGGGATTTATGATTTCCTGGAGTTGGAATCCCATGGTGGAAGCGGAATCAGCTTGGGGTGCGGCGACCCTGCGGTGCCGTCTGATAAAAGCAATCTTGCGTGGCAGGCCGCTGAAGTATTTTTGAGCACGGTTGGGTCCGAAATCGGGATGCATATCCGTATTTCCAAGAATATTCCGGTGGCAGCCGGTCTTGGTGGGGGGAGTGCAGATGCAGCAGCGGTGCTTCTGGCAATGAATCACATGTATGAGGACCGCCTTGAAATGTCCCAGCTTGAATCTCTGGCTCAAAAGCTGGGAGCTGATGTGCCGTTTTTCCTTTGCCAGTATCCCGCTCTAGCGACGGGAATCGGTGGCGATCTTTGCCAGGTGGACGGGCTTCCGGACTATCCCCTGGTGCTGGTCAAACCACCCCTTACGGTCTCTACCCGCTGGGTTTATCAAAGTTTGAAGTTGACAAGGGGGCAGAGTAGGATTAAAGTCCAACCTTTTCTTGCTCGCCCCTGGCAGCTTCGCGAAGTGATGGAAAACGACCTGGAATCCGTCACGCTGGCCAGTTATCCTGTGCTGGGTGAAATTAAGGAGTGGCTGCTCCAAAATGGGGCGCTTGGGGCCTTGATGAGTGGTAGTGGTCCCACCGTTTTCGGCGTATTTCGCGAAAAGAGTCAGGCCGACCGGATCGGCGTCCTGGCTGAGCGCAGATGGCGAGAGTGCTGGGTAGCAGTCGCTCAAGTTTGCGGAAACGCGGCTTCCAAAACAGAATAGGTATTCCGGTGTTTGGGGTGTCGCCAAGCGGTAAGGCACGGGTCTTTGGAACCCGTATTCGGAGGTTCGAATCCTCCCACCCCAGCCAATTTTTTTGTGAAGCAAAGCCTGCAGAAATCCGGCCTCAGTTATGAGAGGGGTAAGGTCAAGCGAAGCATGAAAGACAGGCTGCTGATGTTTTCAGGCAATTCCAACCCACAGCTTGTTCAGGAAGTGTGCAGTTATTGTAGGGTGATCCCGGGAAAGATGTCGGTCGGGCGTTTTAGCGATGGCGAGGTCCGTGTTGAGATTCAAGAGAGTGTGAGAGGAAAGGATGTCTTTGTACTTCAGTCCACCTGTCCGCCCGTCAACGAAAACCTCATGGAGCTCCTGGTAATAATTGATGCGTTGAAGCGCGCCTCAGCGCGCCGCATCAACGCGGTGACGCCTTACTATGCATATGGGCGGCAGGATGAAAAAGAGAAGCCGCGGGTTCCCATAGCGGCCAAAATGGTTGCTGATCTGATAGCAACTGCAGGGGCTGACCGGCTCCTGGCGATCGATCTCCACGCAGACCAAATTGAAGGATTTTTCGAAATCCCGGTGGACCACATTTCAGGGACGGAAATACTGCTGGAGGATGTGAAGAAAGCTCTCCGGGGAGATGAAGTGGTGGTGGCTCCTGATGCTGCAGGAGTTGGGAGAGCCAGGGAATTTGCCAGGAAGCTGAGGGTAGGTTTGGCAATTTTGGATCACAGGGGGACGGACGATCTGCCATATTCTCGCATAGTCGGTGACGTAAAGGGACGCCGCGTAATCATACTTGACGATATGGTGGATACCGGTCGCACCTTGGTGCGAGCCGGCGAAGGAGCAACGGCGGCTGGGGCAGCTATTGTTGACGCCTACTGCGTGCATGGCATTTTTTCAGGTATTGCCTTGGAAAGACTGGAGTCTTCTCCTTTAGGATCGGTAACGGTTACCGATACCGTCCCTCTCTCTGAGCAGGCCGGTCGTTCTGAGAAAATTCGAATGGTGAGCATTGCTCCGATGCTCGCCCAGGTCATCCAGTGTGTACACGAAGAGGAATCGGTCAGTACTCTCTTTTCGAGAGAGTGACCACCTCGATATCTTTTGGGAGGCGAATTGCCATGGATGTTGAATTGCATGTTCAGATGAGAACCAAGCTTGGAAGGGGTGCGTCACGATGTCTGCGCAGGGAAGAAACGGTGCCTGCAATCCTCTATGGTCCTAAGACGGCCCCGGTGCCGCTGACGGTACCGGCGATACGACTGCTGAAACTCCTGCGGGAGATGGGAGAAGAGAGCAAACTGATTCGCCTCGTCATCGGAGATGGCGAAGGTCAACAGATCAGACAGGCTTTGATTCGAGAAGTTCAGACCCACCCGGTCCGGCGCCGGTTTCTTCACGTCGATTTTTATGAAGTGCCACTTGATCAGCCGATTGTCGTAGATATACCGGTAGAAATCGACGGGGAATCCATCGGCGAGAAGAAGGGTGGCGTCCTCGATCTCATCCGCCGCACACTCTCAGTTCGTTGCCTTCCGGGGGAAATTCCAGACAGGATTCATATCGATATCAGCAATATGGATCTGGGGTCATCCATCCACGTTGCAGATCTGGTCGGTCGAGTGCCGTTTGAGTTGGTGGATGACAGGAGTTTCGCGGTAGTAGCTATTGCAGTTCCAGAAGAGACTACGACAGCAACAGAAGGTTCGGAAGAGGAATAGACCGAGACCCCATTATCAATGAAACTGGTGAAGCCCACGGCGAGTGGATGAAGGATGGGCCAGCAAGTTGAGCGGGTGGACCGAATAATTGCCGTTGTTGGATTGGGGAATCCAGGAAAGCAATATGAAACCACCCGTCACAACGTGGGGTTTAGAGTATTGGATCGACTGGCCCTCAGCCTCTCTGTGAAGTTGGAAGGGCGAAAGTTCCCAGCCCAATGGGGCACCTGCTCGATCGACAGACAAAAGGTGTTCTTACTCAAACCGCTCACCTTTATGAACCGCAGCGGTGAGGCTGTAAGCCAGATGCTGCGGTATTTCAAAATCTTGCCCAATCAGGTGCTCGTGATCCATGATGATCTTGATCTTGCTCTTGGGCGAATCCGTCTGGTCCAGAAGGGCGGAGCAGGTGGTCACCGTGGGGTCGCATCCATCATGGAATGCATTGAAGATCAGGATTTCGCCAGGCTGAGATTGGGCATCGGCCGGCCGCTGCACGATGAAACGGTGGAAGCGTATGTGCTCCATTCACCTTACCCGGAGCAGGAGACAGCTTTTGAGGAGATGATAAAGCGGGGCGCAGAAGCGGCAAAAACTGTTCTGTTGTCGGGCATGGTGAGAGCCATGAATGTATTCAACAAGAGCGACGTCGGTACAGAAACTTCTTCGCAAAAAATTTAAGGCCGGTTCAAGAATAAATCAATGACAGGGTCATTTACCCTCTTTTGATGTCTTTCCGTCTATTGTATCCGCAGCATGGTTTTGCCGGTCTGAGACGCGACTTCAGTATTACCAGGGGCAATCCTCAGGGAGCCGGAGTCACTGCTCAACACCCGGCGCCCGGAGTTCTGCACTATTCTCAGCGTACCAGCCTCGAAAACTTCATTATCCTGTTTGGCTTTTGCTCCTTCTTCTGTTAGTTTGCAAGATTTTCTTTTGGGTCTTTAAATGAGTTTTGAATAGTGGTATAATTTGAAGCCTTTTTCCAGATTGCAAAGAAAATGTTGAAAAATCCAGGAGCAGGGAGGAAATGATGTTTAGGATCGGTGACTTAGCTGTTTATCCCGCTCATGGGGTTGGTAAGATAGAGTCTATTGAGACCAGGAGTATAGCGGGGAAAAATCAAGATTTTTACATCGTGCGCATCTTGGAAAATGATATGAAAATCATGATTCCTATCCGCAATGCCAGCGCAGTGGGATTGCGGGGACTCATTGATTCCACGGACATCCCGAAGGTCTTCGAGATCCTTAAAACACGGGAGATTTCAATCAATGGAGGCACCTGGAATCGGCGCTACCGGGGTTACATGGACAAAATCAAAACCGGTTCCATCTACGAACTGGCCGAAGTACTGAGAGATTTGACCGTTCTCAAGGGGGACAAAGAGCTCTCTTTCGGTGAAAGGAAAATGTTGGATACGGCAAGAGGCCTTCTTTTGAAGGAGCTTTCTATTGTTCGCGAAATAAGCGAAATTGAACTCGAGGAAGAAATTCTTGAAATCCTCAAATAATCCAATCTCTTGCAAACGTCATTCCGGTGATGGTTCGCCATCTCACCACGATTGGTGCTACTGCACATTGCAGGCACAATAGTCCGTTCATCCTGACGTATCGAGGGGTGAAAAGGACTTTTGCACTCCAGCACATCACGCCCACCGGGGAGGGCGGCGTGCCATATTTTGTTTCCCGATACATTTCCGCTTGCATGAATCGCGAAAGAAGCCGTGCGGAGGACTTTTCAGCGTGAATGAATGATGCTGAAGCTTCTGAAGAATGGTATGATTCCTACTTAACGCCTTGCGGTTTTGGAGAGAAGCGGAGCTAGATCACAAAGGGAAGGAGGTGATCCTATTGAGCTGGGCTTGGCTGGTTTTAAAAGTCCTATTGTTCATTGTTTGTAGTGTGAGCGGCTACTTTATTGCCGATCAAACGAAGAGTCTGGCGGAATTTCGATGGGCTCCCTGGGCTGGTTCGCTGGCGGGGGCCATCGCTGCCTTGCTGGCGCTTTCGGTTGAAAAACTAATTAAACACATGCCTCTTAAGGGGCTTTTGGGCGGCACCGTTGGCCTCGTAGTTGGGCTTTCCGTTGCGAGGTTGATTGGCTACGGTTTTATTGTCTTGGATAATCATATTATCCAGGCAGCGATTTATGTCGTTCTGTCATGCATTTTTGGATACATTGGAATAGTCTTAGGAAGTAGTAAGATTGAGGAAATACGGGCGCCCAACTGGTCCTGGCTGATGCGCGGCGGTCCATCTCGGGGGAATCAGAGTGCAAAAATTCTGGACACCAGTGTCATTATCGATGGCCGCGTTGCGGACATTGTTGAAACTGGTTTTTTGGGTGGAGTTCTAGTGATTCCTGAGTTTGTTCTGCAGGAACTCCAGCACATTGCGGACAGCCCTGATCCCACCCGAAAAGTCCGCGGGCGACGCGGTCTGGATATCATCAAACGTCTCCAGATGGACAAATTGGTTGAAATTCGAATTGATCGACAAGATTTCGAGAACCTCAATGATGTGGATGCTAAGCTGGTAGCGTTGGCCTTGAAGGTGAACGCCAAGATCATTACCAACGACTACAATCTGGCGAAAGTTGCTGAAGTTCAGGGCATCCGAGTATTGAATATCAACCAACTCGCCAATGCATTGAAGCCTGTGGTGTTGCCAGGCGAAGTGTTGCGTCTACAAATCTTGAAAGAGGGCAAGGAACAAGGGCAGGGGATAGCCTATCTTGAAGATGGAACCATGGTTGTCGTGGAAAATGCCGCCAGGTTGTTGGGTAAGGAAGTTGATGTGGCCGTTACCAGTATTCTGCAGACGACCGCTGGTCGTCTAATTTTTACAATCCTTAAGGATTTGGAGCACACTCGTCAACAACATTGATCCCATTAGCGAGCCGGCCTTGATGGCTGCTTTCAGGTGGCTTGATAGCAGAAGAATTCCCATTTTTATCCGTTGCGAGTTGCGAGTTCCATCTTGCGGGTTGAGAAGAACCTGTAACCCGCAACCCGCAACGCTAGCTTGACTCGAAAACCCCATGGCATCGACGTCAGGGGGTGAGGTTTCTTTAACACAGTGGGTGGTAGTGCGCTTTTGATCTGAAAGGGCGGTGGCTGAGGGCTTGGAAGCAGCAAGGGACGGAAAACCATTTTCGAACCTGACAAATGGTGTGTCCCCTCCTCCTGATAGGGTGCTTTCAGTTTCTGATTCCGATGTGAGCCAACGGCTCGACGTCTTCCTCAGCCGCCAGCTTGTGGATTGTTCACGTAATCATATCCAGACGTTGATAAAAGAGGGCCTGATATTAAATAACGGCCTGCCGGTGAAACCCAGTTACGAAATCCGAAGTGGGGACCGGATTTCCGTTCGCCTTCCGAAGCCCGAGCATCCAAATCGATTGACCCCCCAGACGATGGCACTCGATATTATCCATGAAGATGAAGACATTGTGGTGATCAACAAAGCTCCAGGAATGGTGGTCCATCCTGGCGCCGGACATTCAGAGGGCACTCTGGTGCACGGACTTCTAGCACACTGCCAGCGGTTGGCGAGCCAGGGTGCTCCCCTGAGACCAGGGATAGTGCATCGACTGGATCAGCACACTTCGGGAGTTCTGGTTGTGGCGAAAAGTGATGGGGCCTATCTGGACCTGATCAATCAGTTCAAGGAACATACTGTAGAGAAACACTACCTGGCTTTGGTATACGGGAATTTCTCTCATGCCGGCGGTACGGTCGCCACAAGGCTTGGGCGTCACCCTGCAGATCGCAAGAAGATCGCCGTTTTGCAAGGGAAGGGGCGAGAGGCCGTGACCCGCTGGCATGTGAAGAAGGCATGGGAGGAGGTCACCCTTCTGCGGGTGACCATAGAGACCGGTCGAACTCATCAGATCCGAGTCCATTTGAGCTACGTGCAGCATCCCGTTGTGGGTGACGCGGCCTATGGTGGAGGAAAACGCAGAGCCAGATTGCTCAGATCAAAAGATCTGCAGGACTTGTTGATGAAGATCGACCGGCAGATGCTCCACGCAGAGGTCCTAGCCTTCCGGCACCCAAAAACGAAAAACCTGATGGTCTTTGAGGCGCCCCCACCGGATGATTTTGCCCTTGTACTGCGGCAACTCGGAGCGAATTTCCCTTCGAGTCAAAGCTAAAATCGATCTTATTGCCGCTATTGCTCAACCTTGGATTTCAGTTTGCGAAGCTTCTCGACAAATTCCCTGGTCACATCACTTTCCCGCTGATCAACCACATAGGGAGTGACAGCGATGAGCAGTTCGACTTTTCGCGTGTTTTTCGTCTTTTTTGAAGTGAAAAGAGGTCCCAGGATGGGCATATTTTTTAGGTATGGGATACCTCCATGGCTATTGTCTTCCTGCGTCTGTATGATACCTCCAATAACTAC
>Ga0209048_10002261_pt1 | contig 19266 bp, 16 predicted proteins | sample FrelakmetCRP12CR_FD_187146 | JGI IMG/M metagenome (GOLD analysis project Ga0209048, IMG submission 187146) | Freshwater lake sediment microbial communities from the University of Notre Dame, USA, for methane emissions studies - CRP12 CR (SPAdes)... | ecosystem: Environmental > Aquatic >... | reverse complement strand
TCGATTCGTAACACCTTCGACAGGCGAACGAGATCGCAATGCCGAACCGAGTGTTTCAACAAGCTTCGGGCGAGTCACAGATCCGCGGCAGCGGCGGTCGCGCAGCTGCCGACGACGGCTGATGAAGTGCGGCGTTGGCGATCTGTTCTTGCGCCGGCGAATGTCGGCGTGAGGCAAGAGCGACGGACCGCTTGGGGTCGGCAGCTCCGACCGGCGCGTGTCCGAGGACCAGCCCGGTGTTCGAACGACGGATTCCTGGGCGGTGCGAAGGACTCGACACGGGCTGGCTATCCACGGGCAACCTCCACATCGCGGCAAAGCATCGGCCGGCGCTCACGCGAACTTCCCCGCCGAGTTTGCGGGCATGCTGCGAACGCTGTGCACCCGCCGAGAGTGCGTTGCCGATTGCCGTCTGCAAGTGCCCGGCTCTCCCGACATAGCTGTGTCACGATGAATCGTCAAACTGGACAGTTTGGCGCGACGCATGGTTTCGCGTAGCGAGAGTGCCATGGACCTCAACGTCTTCAAGAACCTGTACGTCCGCTTCGTTCATGCCCACGGCATGGCGCGCCATTTCCGCAGCCTGGCCATCTGGGATGCCTTCCGCCGCGACGCCACACCGCGCGACATGTCCCGGGCCTTGTCGCAGCGATTGGTCGCAGCGTCCCAAGCCAGCGCCGAGCAGGTGCTCGCCTCGCTCGGCACTCAGCTCAGCGGCCTGAGCGCCGAACGCGCGGCGCTGATTCGCCGCGACGTCGGCAGCAATGAGGTCGGCCATGACAAGCCGATGCCATGGTGGCAACACCTGTGGCACTGCTACAGCAACCCGTTCAACCTGTTGTTGACTCTGCTGGCGGCCATCTCGTACTACACCGGCGACATGAAGGCGACCATCGTCATCTCGTCGATGGTGGCGTTGTCAACAGTGATGCGCTTCGTCCAGGAAATGCGTTCGAACAAGGCCGCCGACAAGCTCAAGGCCATGGTCAGCAACAGGGCCACAGTGATGCGGCGCGACCTGGCCGACGAGGCGGCTGACGAGGCGCAGCAGTTCTTCGAAGTCACCCTGCACCGCAAGCCGGCGCGCCAGGAAGAAGTGCCGATGAAGGACCTCGTCCCGGGCGACATCGTCGTGCTCTCGGCGGGCGACATGGTTCCCGCGGACTTGCGGGTACTGACCGCCAAGGACTTGTTCGTGAGCCAGGCGGCGATGACGGGCGAATCGCTACCCGTCGAAAAGTTCGTCGCCGCACACACGCAAAACACGAACGCACTCGAACTCGAGAACCTGCTGTTCATGGGCACGAACGTCGTAAGCGGGGCAGGTCATGCCGTCGTGCTCGAAACCGGCAGTCGCACCTATTTCGGTGCGCTTGCGCAGCAGGTGACGGCCACCGACCGGGCGCCGACGGCGTTCCAGACCGGCGTGAACCGGGTCAGCTGGTTGCTGATCCGCTTCATGCTCGTGATGTCGCCGCTGGTTCTTCTCATCAACGGCTTCACCAAAGGCGACTGGCTCGAGGCGTTCCTGTTCGCGATGTCGATTGCAGTGGGCCTGACACCCGAGATGCTGCCGATGATCGTCACGTCGACACTCGCCAAGGGCGCCGTGATGCTCTCGCGCAAGCGCGTGATCGTCAAGCGGCTCGATGCCATCCAGAACTTCGGCGCGATGAACGTGCTTTGCACCGACAAGACGGGCACGCTCACCCAGGACAAGATCTTCCTGGAACGGCACAGCGACGTGAACGGCGACGAGTCCGACGAGGTCCTTCGTCTGACCTACCTCAACAGCCATTACCAGACCGGCCTGAAGAACCTCCTCGACGTTGCCGTGCTGGAACACGTCGAGGTGAACAGCACGCTCGGAATCCTGACCAACTACCGCAAGGTCGATGAGATTCCCTTCGACTTTCAGAGGCGCCGGATGTCGGTCGTCGTATCGGAGCGCGATGACCACCATGAGCTCATCTGCAAGGGGGCTCTCGAGGAAGTCCTCGCGGTCTGCACGAAAGTGCGTGACGGTGAAAGCGATGTCGCGCTGACGCCGGAGCGCCTGGCCGAAATCAAGGAGTCGACTGCCGAGCTCAATGAACAAGGCCTGCGCGTAGTTGCGGTCGCCTTCAAGGAGGAGCCGCCGACCAAGGAGGTCTACGGCGTCGCCGACGAGGCGGGCATGACGCTGATGGGCTACGTCGCGTTCCTGGATCCACCCAAGGAGTCGACCGAACCGGCGCTTGCCGCGCTCAAGGCGCATGGCATCGAGGTCAAGATCCTGACCGGCGACAACGAGCTCGTGACCGCGAAGATCTGCCGCGAGGTCGGTCTCGAGCAGCGCGGCGTGCTGCTGGGTTCGCAGGTCGAAGCCATGAGCGACGCCGAGCTCACTCAAGCTGCGGTGAAGCTCAATGTCTTCGCCAAGCTGAGCCCGGCGCAGAAGGAGCGCATCGTTAGTGTCCTGAAGAAGGCGGGCAATGTCGTCGGCTTCATGGGCGACGGCATCAATGACGCGCCAGCGCTGCGCACCGCCGACATCGGCATCTCCGTCGATTCGGCGGTCGACATCGCCAAGGAGGCCGCGGACATCATCTTGCTGGAGAAGAGTCTGATGGTGCTGGAAGAAGGTGTAGTCGAAGGACGGCGCACCTTCGCCAACATGCTCAAGTACATCAAGATGACGGCAAGTTCGAACTTCGGCAATGTGTTCTCGGTGCTGGTCGCGAGTGCCTTCCTGCCGTTCCTGCCGATGTTGCCGCTGCAACTGCTTGTTCAGAACCTGCTTTATGACATCTCGCAGGTTGCGATCCCGTTCGACAACGTCGACGACGAACTGCTCACAAAGCCTCAGCGCTGGAACCCGGACGACATCGGGCGCTTCATGATCTGGTTCGGGCCCGTGAGCTCTGTCTTCGACATCGCAACGTACGCCCTCATGTGGTTCGTGTTCTCGGCCAACACGCCGGCCGAACAGACGCTGTTCCAGTCCGGCTGGTTCGTCGAGGGCCTGCTCTCGCAGACGCTCATCGTGCACATGATCCGCACGCGCAAGGTGCCGTTCGTGCAGAGCCACGCATCGTGGCCGCTACTGGGAATGACTTTCGCGGTCATGGTGACGGGCGTGTACTTCGCCATGGGCGCGTTCAACGGCTACTTCAAGATGCAGGCGCTGCCGATGTCATATTTCGGCTACCTGGCGGTCATCCTCATGGCCTACGTCGCACTGACCCAGGCGATGAAGACGTTCTATACGCGACGCTATGGCTGGCAATGATTTCGAACCGAGCTGCGAATCACGCGACGAGCGGATGCGAACTTCAGCCTACCAAGCTCAAGATTTCGACCGCGACTGACCGCAAGACCGTGGTGCGCTGTGCAGTGTCGTTCGCTGACGGGCGCCTTCGCATTTGCAGCCCACGTTGGCCCGCTTGGCGCGGCGTGCTGGCGTTTGCGGCCACGTGCGCCTTGCAGGTTGGTCAGGCGCACGCAGCGGATCCGGCCTTTCCCGAAACTTCAACCGCGCCACAGGCCACCGGCCCGCAAGCCAATGGTGGCGATAGCGAGAGCGCCGAGCCCGAAGCTCACCGCCTGGCGCCATGCGCTGCTGGAGGAGATCGCCCGAGGGCGCTGCCTCAGCAGTCGCGGGCACTTCAACCCACGTGGCGTCAGGCGCAAGATCAGCAACTTCAACGTCCGGCATCGGGGAGCTCCGCTCAATCAGAAGCATCAACCCCTGCCCGTCATGCGTATCTAAACAGTATTTAGCCTAGCCGGCGGGCCCTTCCGCCTGGGGCGAGACAGCGCCCGACTCGGGGGCTAAGATCTCTTCGTGCGCATAAGGACGACGCCATGCTGGTGATCGCCGTCGCCAATCCAAAGGGAGGCGTGGGCAAGAGCACGCTTGCCACCAACCTGGCGGGGTGGCTTGCTCATCGGGGCCACTCGGTCATGCTGGGTGACACAGACCGCCAGCACTCGTCGCGTCAATGGCTCGAGCGGCGGCCACCCGAGCTGCCGGTGATCAGGGGCTGGGACTTGGAAGGACCAGACATCGCTAAGGTGCCCAAGGGGACGACCCACATAGTGCTGGACACACCGGCGGGCCTGCACGGCAAGCGCCTGAACGGTTTGATGAGGCTCGTCGACAAGATCCTCATCCCGCTGCAGCCGAGCGAGTTCGACATCGGCACGACGGAAAGTTTCCTCGGCGTGCTGCGCGATCATAGACACGGCCCAGACGTCCAACTTGGTTTGGTTGCCAATCGCGCCCGGGAGGGAACGCTGTCGCTGGACGAACTGCGCTTCTATCTCGATTCGGTGGAGGTGCCAGTGCTCGGCCAGTTGCGCGACGCGCAGATCTACGTCCAGCTTGCTGTGCAGGGCCTGACGCTGTGGGACATTGCCTCGAGCCGCGTCGAGCGCCATCTCGTCCAGTGGCAGCCGCTAGTAGCCTGGGCCGAACAATGAAACGAGCCTGTGCGGTTGAGCCAAGCCTTGGGCTGCGTGCGGCCGCGAGCGCGTCGAGCCGGGTTTGGTGGGCTTAACGATGCGACCTATGGCGGCATGCGCGAGATGATGGTGGCCTCACGGCGCTCGCGCGCCTGTTCGCGCCACATGAACGCGGCAATCGCAGCGGCGATGGCCAGGCTCGAACTCCACGTCAGCGGCACGATCGGCATGTCCGTCGCGACGAGCCTCGCATACACCTCCAGCATGCCCAGCGCCTACTGCGGCGTCGGTGCTGGCAACAGGCATCGCCCTATGGCCGGCGTCAACAGTCTTGTCCTGTGTGTTGTCTCACCAAGGAACGTTGCCCGTTGGGTTGCGGCACGGGTGAATTGACGTTGGTGCGGATAGGGGCTCGAGCGGACGCGCGCCGATGCTCTCAACTTGTGGGTGAATCCACGCCAGCAAGCAGTCCAAGCTCGGGCTTAGCCAGCGCGCGCGACGCTGCGATGCGGGCGGTGAGCCAACCGACTGCGAACCACGCCGTGGGGTCGGACACAACGAGTGCCTCATACCAGGCACGGGCCACGAAAAGATCGTTGAGCTCACCCATTCGGTCCTGAATTGCGGCCAACGCCTTCAGGTAATGCTCAACCTTCCTGCGACGCAGCACGGTTGCGAAGAACTCAACCGCGTAGCGCTGGCGCTTGATGCGCTTGCGCAGCGCGTGCAGGCTGGCGTTGTCGAGTTCGTCGAAGGCGTCCCAGTCGACGACGAAGCGTGCGTGCCATCGGTGCAGCCGCCGGTCGACGTTGCGGTGAAATGTTGGCGCATCGCAGCGGGCCAGCTGCTTCTCCTCCGATTTGGCCGGCTCGCCATCCGCGCTGGTAGGTTCCCCGTCGGTTGGGACGACATCGGCGGGCTCGGCGCCGCCATCGGGATGCGCTTCATCAGACTGCGGCTCGGCCACGACCGTGGCGACCCCCTCTGCGGGCGCCTCATCCAAGGCTGCCCGCCAAGCGATCCAGGCGAGGAACATTCGCTGGGTGTCGGCGGCGCTGACGGCTGCAACCGGGTCAGGACCGGCGGCGCCGCCAGGCAGTGACAACGGCGGTGCGCCGACCTTGGCGAGTTCGGCAACCACTCCGCTGTCCAGCACGTCACGATCGCGAGACCTGCCCAGCGTGGCAAACAAGGAGCGCAGACCTTCGACGAGGTCGGCCGGCGGTGACGGCACCCAGTCCTGGAAACTGCGCAGCGCGCTGCGGAGCCGGCGAATGCCCACCCGCAGCTGGTGCACGTGCTCGACGCGCAGGGCCGGGTCGCCCTCGGTGAGGCCGACTGCGTTGCGCGTGATCTGCGCAAGACACTCGTCGAGGACGCTGCCAAAGGCTTCAGTCGCCGTCGCATCGTCGGAATAGTGCGGCAGGCTTGCCTTTCGTAGAGGCGGGAACGGCGAACCCTGGGCGAGCCGGTCGCCGCGCTCCGCCTTACTCCGCGGGTCGTAGACGAGTCCGAAGCGCCTGCGCCACCGCTCAGCGAGCGCCAGCATCGCAGCGACCGATCCCGACGTCAGCCCGAATTCGATCTCCCGTATCCGCTGCGTCGACCCAGCCGACACCAGCCGGCCCTCATCATAGGCGACCTCGACGATCGCTCCGCGCGTGCGAACCCTGCGGGTTGTGCGCCGAACTTCGGTCTGAAAGCGCACGCCAATTTCGACGCCGTCTGTGCGCGCGTGGCGCAGGAGGGCGGTCAGTTTGTCGCCAATGGGCGTACCGGCGTGTTCGGAGGCGTCGTGGCTGGCACTTGGCCGGATTACCTCGTGTTCGAATCGCTCGAGCGCGTTGGTGCCGCCAGCTTTCAAGGTCTGGATCCAGCGGCGGCCTTCACGACGAAGGCGCCAGGCAATTCCTGCCCGCGCCAGACGCCCGTCATCGGTATCGAGGTACATCGCTGCAAGAGATGTGCGCTGCGTGACCAATCCACGCGCCATCTCCGCTGCGAGCCCCGCGCGCGCACTCGCGGGCACAAGAAACTTCAATTCGACTTCAGTCTGGCTCTTCACTTCAGCCGCCGGCAATCCTGAGAGCGGTACCGCAAGTAGCCAGACAGCCGGGCCGCAAGTGCAACGATGTCGTTTCGCGAATGATCAATGCTACAGCTTCGCCGCGCCCTGTCGTGGGCAGCCAGAGCGACGTCCGTTAGGCCAACACGACAGAAGCAGTCGAGAAGCTGGCGCTTGCGGATGGACGAATCGACGCAGGCGCTGCTCGTCCAAGCGCGGTCGCAACGCCCCCGAGCCAATAGGCAAACTTGCGGTGGTCGAGCACGGTGGGCGGGATATGGGCGGCTCGCTTCGACGATGGCGCGCAGACGCCCTGGTCAATGTACACGTACGAGTTGTGAACTGTCACGTGCCGGACAGGAGAGTGCCCGGCGTAGGTTATCGGCAATTCTGCCAACGGCGTGTGGCTGATCTGGACCGAATGCTGCGTGAATCGCAGGGTTAGCAGGTCCGCTCTCAGCGTCGCACTGACGTTGTCTCTGGACGTCGTGATGATGTCGGCCTTGTCCACGTGGATCGTCTCGTCGTTGAGAAGCTTGTGTTGTCTAGCGACGACCGAGTGCAGGTCGGCGTGCGTCACGTTGAACGGAACGTCGTCGTCGACGTGCATCGCAAGCGGCAGCGATGCAATTTGGTCAGCCAGCCTGGCAACAGCCTTTCGATTCTTCAAGATTGCCTCGCTGATCCACTCACCTCCACCAGTCGGAAAAGATTTCCGTGAATGGAGCCGGCTCGCGTAGTAGCCAAGGAAGTTCAGCAGCATCAACTCGTGGTTGCCGAGCACCGCAGAGAACCACGGCTCTTCGATCAGCGCCAGTGTCGCGAGTGACTCAGGACCGCGGTCGATCAAGTCGCCGACCGACAAAATCCGATCGCAACTCGGGTCGAATCCAAGCCGTTCGAGTTCGTTCTCGAACAGTGAACGGTGGCCGTGGAGGTCACCGACCACCAAGTCTCGCCCCTTCGTGTTCCGCGGAAGGCGAAGGCAGCGCTTGACCCTGGAAATCTTCGTCACGATAGTCCTGCCGTAGACGACCAACAGTTCCGAAGCCCGGCGGGAGTCAGAGCAACCCGACTCAAAGGCGGGTCATTTCAGACAACCGACATATATGACCCCGACTCTCACGATACCGCCTTCATGTGACAGTTCTTTGACAATGTGCGGCTCGACGATGGAGTCAGCCGACGCAAGGCCGCAAGGCCGGGTCCGTCGAACCGCGGCGGTGCGACTATGTGAATCGATGCGATGTCACCATGCAATCTCGGCATGACCTGAGCGTCGGCTCATGGGCGCTCAACTTCGCGACCTGAACGGCAGCGGCGGGTCGTAGGTGCAGCTGTTGACGTGCCGCTGCCGACCACCAGCTCTGTAGCACTCAACAGTTGTTCAACAGCGTTCCTCTGGGAGTTGTTCAAAGCCAGAAGCCCTCGCACGCGACCGTCCGGTCCAGAGTGGCCCCCAACGGCGGACCAGTTGAGCTTCCACAGCACAGCTCGCCAAGCGCGCGCCCTTCGTGCGCCGCGCGAAAGGTTGGAGTACCGTTGCACTACCACCGGTCGCGTGCCTCGTCCGATCGGCTACCACTGGAGGCAACGATGAAGACCGAACTCTTCTATTTGTTGTTGACGGCCAGCCTCACTGGCGTTCTCTGGATTCCCGTCGTGATCGGTTACGTATCCTCGCGCGGGCCGCTGACACCGCCCACATACAAGGTTGCACCAACATCACCGCTGCCCGAATGGGTCAATCGAGCCGACCGGGCGCACCTGAACGCGGTCGAGACTCTTGCGCCGTTCGCAGCGGTGGTACTGATCGCCCAGGCAATGGGGGTTTCCAGTGTGGTGACCGCGAAATGCGCCGCGATCTATTTCTACGCACGACTCGCTCATGCGGTGATTCACGTGAGTTGCTTCGGCCTGTTCATGGCGCGCACCTTGGCCTTCACCGTCGCCTGGCTTGCATTCATCACCTTCGCGGTGGTGCTACTGCTGCGCGCGACGTGAGCCATCCGTCAGAGTTGAACGCAGCATTCGTATGGCTACGCTGACCCGCACGAAGGATGACCCGTGGACGCTCAAGACGCCGCCTGGAACCTCGGAGTACACGATCCACGTCGAAGACATCAACGGGATCCGCGTGCTTGTTTGCACCGTTGGCAAGACCATTCTTCACTACGACGCTCGCTGCGTCGCCGACCTTCATGCCATGCTCAAGGGGACTGGCGAGTGGGTTGAACTCGGGGGTGCCGACGAACAGAAGCCGGTCAAGGAACGCACGGCAGAGGCATGGGGCCGGTCGCCGCATAACCCCATCGGCGGCTGGTACGGGCTCAAGAAGGGTCTGCGCGGGCGATTCGGCGTCTATGTACCACCCCTGATGGAGGCGCTCGGTTTGTGCGAGCTTGAGCACAAACCGAAGAACAATCGAATCCGCGCCAAATAGTCCAGCGTGGCACTCGTCACATTGCCGGTGGCGGCGACTTCGGCACCACTGCCTGCGCAGGGAGGCGACGACCACGAAGGAGATGCGCTGCCAGACTCTGTGCTCTCAGCGCCACACAAGCTGTTCGCGCAGCGACCGTGGTGCATGCCGGCAGGATGGGCGGCCTTTCGACTGCATATTGCGAACCGGTCTGCCGCGAACAGGAGCCTGTCCCGGTGGGCATCGGGCGCAAAGTCGGCAGCAGCGCATGCGCTGGCGGTGGCTGCGGTTGAGCGGAGTCAATGCCTGCCATGGGCCCAAAGCCTAGGCTCATCGTATGTTGCAAAGAGGCCTTCGGATGTTCTGGTCGGCGTTTGCCTGGAGTCTGCTGCTGGCGTGCGGTGGCGTGCTCGCCGACAACGAACGACGCGAGGTCGTGACACAGGTACTCGGTGGAGACCACTACGTAGCCGGCGGCGAGGTCACGGTCGGGAACCCGGTCGATGGCGATCTGGTGGTGACTGGCGGTGATGTCAACGTCGACGCCAAGGTCGCAGGCGATGTGCTCGCCCTCGGCGGCAGATTGCGCCTGGGCGGAGACGTCGGCGGGTCGATGACCGCTGCCGCCGGGCAAATGATGATTGACGGCAAGGTCGGGCGCAATCTTCGCGTCGCTGGTGGCCGGGTCGAACTCGAACATCGGTCCGAGATCGCTGGCAACCTCTCGGTCGGCGGCGGGCAGGTGCGCCTGCGCGGAATCGTGCACGGCCAGGTGCTGGCCGGTGGTGGCACGGTCGTGATCGACGGCCCGGTCGGTGGCGACGTCGTGGTCGGCGGCGGCGAGGTCGAGCTGGGACCGAACGCGCGTATCGCCGGCCAGTTGCGCTATCGCAGTGGCAAGCCTCTGCGGCAAGACCCGGATGCACAGGTCAGCGGTGGCATTGAACAACTCCCCCCGCTTGCCAATCGCGAGCGCAATAAGGCATGGCGTGGCGCGCGTGCGGCGGTAGTCGGTTTGCTGTGGACGCTGGGGCTGGTAGCGATGGCTGGTCTGCTTGTCCGCCTGCTTCCGAACTTCTGCGGTGCCGTCGCGCGCACGCTGCGGGAACGCCCTGGTGCGAGCCTGCTGCTCGGCTTCGCCCTGCTGGTGTGTGTGCCGGTGGCGGTGGTGCTGCTGTTCGTGACGCTGATCGGCGTGCCTCTGGGCTTGGTCACGCTGGCGCTGTACGGCGCGCTGCTGCCGGTCGCCTATGTCGTCGCCGCCCTCGGCTTGGGAGAGTGGGCGCTGCAGAGATGGCAGCCACAGCGCGCTGAGCGCCGGGCGATGCGCTTCGCGGCGGCGGCGGTACTGCTGCTGGCGCTCTCGCTGCTGGCGTTCATCCCCGTGCTTGGGGCGCTGGTCGGCTTCGGAGTAACGCTGGCCGGAATGGGCGCTCTGCTTCTGCAGCTCCGGCGGCCGACAACTGCAGCCTAAACTCGACGACCGCTGCTCGTCCTGCCAGTCAGCCGTCTGGCAGACGGCGCCTCGAGCGCATCGGAAGATCGCCCACGCAAGCAGAATCGCGGGTTGGCAGCGCAGTTGAACTGAGGTTGCAGCGATTCGAGCCAATCCGCCGAGCACGCTTCGCACGCGCATGACCCTGGGGGATCCGGGATGGCAGAAGAAGTTCGACCGCGTGGCAAAGGGGCCTTGCCGCCTGCAATCCTGCTCGGCGCCCTGACGTTCATGGTTGCCCTGCACTGGCTGGCACCGCTCGCCCAACGCCTCAGCTTGCCGTGGCGACTTGCCGGCATCGCCCCCTTGGCGGCTGGGATCGCCTTCAACCAGTGGACCGATGCGTTGTTCAAGCGCATCGGTACCGCGGTGAATCCGTTCGAACCAATGGTCGAATTGGTTGGCGAGCGTCCGCTACTATCCAGTCGCAATCCGATGTCCCTCGGCATGACACTCGTGTTGATCGGCGTGGCACTGTGCCTGGGCAGCGTGTCGTCATGGTTGCTCATTCCGGGGTTCGTCTGGGTGATCCAGGCGCGCTTCATCCTTCCCGAAGAGCGCAAGCTGGAGGCCGCGTTCGGTCGCCGCTACGCTCACTACAAGGCCGGCGTGAGGCGTTGGCTGCAATTCAGACGACAGCGCACAGGGTTTGCCCGAGCGTCCCGCCTTCCACAGGACGCTGCAAGACGTCCTGATGAGGTCGTACCGACGACGAGGTGTCCCGGCATGAGTTCGCGGTGGGTGATTTAGATGTCAGCGCTTGGCAGCGCTTGTCTGCCGTGGTTGATTTGCGCTGCGGCCTTGGCGTTGTCTGGGTGCGCCGACTCGCCGCCGGCGCGCGCCCTGCGTATCGCCTCGGCGTCGACCAGCATGACGTTGTGCACTGCGACCTTCGTTTCGGGGATGGACCCCGACCAGGCATGGCGCGACGAAGTGCGCGGCGAGCCCGGCATGCAATGGGTGGGCTGGGCCTTGAGCTACAAGGTGGACCGGGAGCAGCACGAGGTACGTACGAGCCTGCCGGGCATGGCCCCGAGCCGGGCCGTGCCAGGGACTGCACCAGTCCGATACCCACGGGGTCGAATCCGATCACGAAGACGATCGGCAGCGTCTTGGATGCATCGGCGGCGGAACGCGCATAGAGGTCCACGCTGGCAACGAGCACGTCCGGCCGCAGCGCCAGCAATTCCCGGGTCAGCGCCGGCACCCGTGCAGGATCGCCGTCCGTGAACCGCGCATCCACCGTGAGGTTCTTGCCCTCCACCCAGCCGAGCGACTGCAGGGCGGCGACAAACGTGCGCAGCAGGTAGTCGTTCGCCACTGCGCTGGCGGAGCCGAGGTAGGCAATGCGCCGCTCGACTGGCTGGGACCGCGCCAACACCGGCGCAGCGAGGATTCCGGTCAGCACAGCGCGTCGAGACGGGTCATGCGGTTCCATCGTTCCTGGACCTCTGGTCACGTCGGGCACAGGCAAGACTGTAGGACAACCCTTCAGCACTCGCCCACAACCCGATGCGTCGCCACCGGCCGCGTCAGCCCCTTGAGCATAAATTCGCCCGCCGGCTCGACGACGAAGCCCTCGCCGAGCGCGGCGACGACCCGTGGCGCGGCCAGAATCTCGCCGCCGTTGGCCTCGCCGCACAGCCGCGCGGCGAGGTTGGTGACCGGGCCGATCGCGCCGTAGTCGATGCGGCCCTCGAAGCCGATGCCGCCGATCGTCGCATAACCCATCGCGATGCCGGCGCCCAGCTGCAGCGCATAGCCGCGCCGCTGCCAGCCCTGCGCCAGCGTCGCGAACTCGCGCTGCATCTGCAATGCCATGCGTGCCGCGCGGTCGGCCGCATCGGTCACCGGCTGCGGATCGTTGAAGAAGACCATGATGCCGTCGCCGGTGAAGCGCTCCAGCGTGCCCTCGTGGGCCACGATCAGCCGCCCCATCGCCGAATGGTATTCGCGCAGCACCGCCATCACCTCCTCGGGGTCGGAGGTTTCGGCGAACGCGGTGAAACCGCGCAGGTCGATGAAGACGACGGCGATCTCGCGCCTGTGACTCCTGAGCGGATCGTCCGTACCTCCCGCCAGGATCGCCTCGGCCAGCGCCGGCGAGAAGAAACGCTTCAGGCGCTGCATTCGCTCGAGTTGCGTCACACCTTCGGCGACGCGCTGCTCAAGCGTGCGGTTCCATTCCTGCAACTCGGCCTTCTGGCGCTGCACCTCGTCGTAAAGCGTCTTGATGCGCAGGAGCGACCGCACCCGCGCCATCAGCTCGGCCTGGTTGACCGGCTTGCCGAGGAAGTCGTCGGCTCCGGCCTCCAGGCCGTTGACGCGCTCCCTGGCCGGGTCCAGCGCCGTCACCAGCACCACCGGCAGCACCGCATGCGCTGGGTCGGCGCGGATCGCGCGGCAGACGTCGTAGCCGCTCATGCCCGGCATCATCACGTCGAGAAGCACCAGGTCGGGCGGATCGGCCGCGATGGCGGCCAGCGCTTCCTCGCCAGAGGCCGCGGTGCTGGTGCGATAACCCTTGACCGTCAGTACGTCGGCCAGCAGCTTGACATTCTTGGCCACGTCGTCGACGACCAGGATGTGCTGCGGGTTCAACGGTACCCCCACGGCGCTGCGCACCTGGCCCCCGAGGGGGCGTTCGCTTGCCTGGGGCGGCCCGGCGCGGCGTTCATCTCGCGCGGCCTTCCTTCAGGAAGCGATCGACCATCGCCAGGAACGGCTTGAGCGAGATCGGCTTTGTCAGAAAGGCATCAAAGCCCGAGCTGACGATCTTGTTCTGGTCGTCGGGCATCACCGAGGCCGACACCGCGACCACCGGCACCGCGGTTAGCGCGGCGTCCGCGCGAATGCGGGCCAGCGCCGTGATGCCGTCGATGCCAGGTAGCTGGATGTCCATCAGGATCAGGTCGGGCCGATGCTCGAGCGCCAGGCGCACGCCGTCCTCGCCGGTCGCTGCCTCCAACGTGGCGTGGCCCTTGTGTTGCAGGATGTCGCGCACCAGCTTCATGTTCTTCTCGTTGTCTTCTACGATCAATATCGTGCTCACGACAGCGCCTCCAGTTCGAGAAGGGGAAGGGTGAATGAGAAGGTCGAGCCCTGACCGGGCCGGCTGTCGACGCGGATCGCGCCGCCGTGCAGCTCGACGAAGCGCCGCGCCAGCGACAGCCCCAGGCCGGTGCCCTCGGCCTTGCGCAGGTAGTCGCCGCGGGCCTGGCGGAATTCCTCGAACACCAATGCCTGGTCGTCAGCGGCAATGCCCACGCCGGTGTCGGCCACGCTGATCTCGGCCATCGCCCGGCCGACTTCGTCCGCGCGCCGCGCACTCAGGGTGACGCTGCCGCCGGTGGGCGTGAACTTCACCGCGTTGGACAGCAGATTCACCACCACCTGCTTGACCTTGCGCGCATCGGCCACCCATTCGTCGAGTCCGGCGCCGACCTCGAGTGACACCGTCAGCCCATGACGCGAGGCGCGCTCGCGCACCAGCGTCAGCGAGTTGTCCAGCAGCAGACCGAGGTCGAAGCAGCTGGGCTCGAGCTCCATGCGGCCGGCCTCGATCTTGGACAGGTCGAGCACGTCGTTGATCAGCACCAGCAGGTGCTGGCCCGACGAGTGGATGTCCTGCAGGTACTCCATCTGCTTGTCGTTGACCTCGCCGAACATCTGCTCAGTGAGCACCTCGGAGAAGCCGATGATCGCGTTCAGCGGTGTGCGCAACTCGTGGCTCATGTTGGCCAGGAACTCCGACTTGTGGCGGTTCGCCACCTCGAGCTGGCGGGTCTTCTCCTGAGTCTCGCGGAACAGCCGCGCGTTCTGGATCGCGATGGCGGCCTGGTCGGCGAAAGTCTTGAGCAGGACCAGTTCGTCGTCACCGAACGGCTTGGGTGGCTGGCGCAGCACGGCGATCGAGCCTACGCCGCGGTCTTCCCACAGCATCGGCGCCCAGGCGACCGACAGGTCGCCGATCTGCTCGACGATCTCGCGCACCGCGGGCGGTGCGTCGCGCTGTTGCGCGGCATGGGGGAAATGCAGGGTCGTTCGCTGCCGGATCACCGTGCCGGTCGCGGTCTGATCGAGAGGTTTCGGAAATGTCATGGCGATGGCTTGCACGGCCGACCCGCGACGGGCCGCCACATGCACGAGCGCGTCGCTGCCGGCAACAAAGATGCCCAGCTGCTCGGTGGCGAACAGGCGCTGGCAGCTGTCGAGGATCTTCTCGAACACCGGCGCGGTGTCGGCCACCGAGTTGCCGATGACCTGCAGGATTTCCGAGGTTGCCGTCTGCCGATCGAGCGCGTTGCTCAAGGCCTGCGTGCGCTCCTCGACCTTGCGCTCCAGCCCGGCATACGACTCGCGCAATTGGGCCGTCATGCGATTGAACTGGTCTGCGAGGCCTTCGAGTTCGTCGCCGGTCTTGACGACGATGTTCAGGTCGAGGTCGCCCTCGCCGATGCGCCGCGCACCGTCGTCGAGGGTGCGGATCGGGCGCACCATGCTGCGCGCCAGCGCCGAGGCGGCCGCCGCCGAGATCACCAGTCCGGCCAGCAGCAGCAGCGCGGTGCGCAGGATCGACGCATTTAGCTTCGCGTAGACCTCGGCGAGCGGCTGCTCGACGAACACCCGCCAGCCCAGCTCCGATATCGGTGCCATCGCGGTCAGCACAGGCGTTCCGGCGAGGTCGTGTGATTCCATCTCCGACACGTCCGGATTGTTCGCGCCGGCAGGGGCCTTCACGTGCGCCAAGTTGACCAGGCTGGTCTTGCGCAGCACCAGGCCGATGTCGGGGTCGGCCACCAGTTGGCCCTTGGCGTCGACGACATAGGCCTTGCCCTTGTCGCCGATCTTGATGCGCGAGACCACATCCCAGATGAACTTGAGGTTCACCTCCGCCACCGTCACCGGCCCCTTGTCGCCGCCGGAGCGGATCGCCACCGTCATGTAGGGCTCGGTCTCCTTGCGGAAGTACACCGGCCCGTACCAGGGCTGGCCGCGCCTGGCGTTGATGAACGCGGGCTCGGCCGAACGGTCTCGCCCCGAGCCGCTGGCGTCCATGCCCAGCCGCGAGACGGCGTTGCGCTCCTGGCCCGCGGCATCGAGCCAGGCAATGTCGGTGATCTCGGGCGCCTGGCGCAGCAGCTTCAGGAACTCGACGCGCCGCGTCTCGAGATCGCCGGCGTCCAGCTGCGGCAGCGCGGCGTAGGCCAGCTGCTGCGAGATCTGACGCACGTACTGTTCGATTCGCGACGCCGCGGCCACCGCCTTCTCGTACTGCAGGCTGGCCAGCGCTGCCTTGTTCTCCTGGTACGAGAAATAGAGGTTGACGCCGCTGGACACCAGCAGCACCGTGGTCACGAGCGACAGGATCAACGTCAGGTACTTGCGGAACAGGCGGCCGCGGTGCTGCACCGACTTCTCGCGCCGGGTCGTCACCGGATCACCTCGTCGGCGCGCAGCAGCAGCGATTGGGGCATCTTCAGGCCGAGCGTCGTGGCAGTCTTCAGGTTGATGACGAGGTCGAGCTTCCTGGGCATCTCGACCGGCAGATCGGCTGGCCGCGCGCCCCGAAAGATGCGGTCCACGTAGCCGACCGATTGATCGTAAAGCTCGTCAAAGTTCGGACCATAGGAAAGCCAACCGCCTGCAGCTGCAGTGAACGCAAAACTGAACAAGCTCGGCAACTTGCCCTGGAGCGCGAGGTCCCCGATTCGCTTGCCGTTGGTTGTAGGTGCCGACCTCGGATTGAGCCAACTTCTCTCGGTATGCCGATCTGCTGATGAGCCAGGATGATCGCGCGAGATGCCGCGTCGGCGTTGAAGACTTAGGCCCGGCGGGTGGCTCAGCGCAATCTCGGCGCGTGGCTCAATCGAGGGCCGGCACAAACAGGCAGCAGATTGGCGCGCCCGTAGGGCCCTCTGAACATGCACGTTTGCAAGCGTCCTGCTCGCTGATGTTCGAGCGCCAGCACCTCCATATCCGGCTGCCACAGCAGCACGTGTGCCGTTACCGTCGACGAGGTACTCGTTGACGACTTTCGCTCGTTTGGCGGTGAGGATGGCTTGTGCAGGCATGCCTCAACTTTAAGCACTTTGCGGGATTCGTGCTGGCTCATTCGATCACTCTCTCCGCTTGCAACAAGAGAACCTGCGGAATGGTCAGGTGCAGCGCATCCGCAGTCTTGCGATTGATGACCAGTTCGACACGGGTTGGTTGCTCGATAGAGAGGTCGCCCGGCTTCGCACCCTTGAATATCCTGTCCACGTAGGTTGCAACGATGCGGAATCCAACCATGCTGTCGGCGCCATAGCTCATCAATCCCCCGACCTCGACGTACTCTGAGAATGGGAACATCGAAGGGAGCCGGTATCTCAGCGCCAGCTCCGCAATCTGCTGCCGCTGTGCCCAGAAGTATGCATCGGCGCTGATGTAGACAGCTTGAGCGCGGCGCGAAGCGACGGACTGAAAAGCGGGCTCCAGTTCTTCTGTACTGCTCACACTGACGATCTGGGCGCGCAGCCCGAGCTGTTCGGCTGCAGCCTGCATCCGTGGCACCTGAGCCGCGTAGTATGGGTTGGTCGAATTCAACAGTACCGCGACGCGGGTCAGGCTCGGCACCATTTGCTTGAGCAATTGCAACCGCTTAGGGTTCAGGTCACCGGCAAAATTGGAAAACCCGGTCATGTTGTGCCCGGGTCTGGCAAGGGAGTCGGCGAAGCCAGCTTGCACGGGATCGGCCACACTCTCGAAGACGATTGGCATGCTGGTAGTGGCGTTTCGCGCCGCGGCCACTGCATTCGTGGACGACGCCCAAATGAGGTCGACCTTGAGCTTCACCAGCTGCTCGGCGAGTTCGGGGAGGCGCTCGTTTCTTCCGTCCGCAAAACGCTCTACCACGACGAAATCCCTGCCCCTCGTGTAGCCGAGATCGAGCATGGCACGCAGGAAGGCATCGCGATTGCGCTCGGTCGCCTGGCTGGAGTAGGGACTGAGGAGACCGATGACTTTGGGTGCCTGCTGCGCCAGGATGAGCGACGGAAAAAGGAATCCCAAGGGCAGGCCGAGAGAGAGGTTGCGACGGGTGAGCACGATGTCGTCTCCAGTAGTCACGGGCTTGGACTACTCGATGACTCGCGTGGCGCGCAGCAAGACGGCCTGCGGTATGTTCAATCCCAGCTCGCGAGCCGTCTTCGCGTTGATCACGAAGTCAAACTTCGTCGGCAGTTCGACTGGCAAGTCGGCAGGCTTGACGCCCTTCAAGATCTTGTCGATGTATGTCGCCGCTTTGTGGTTCATGTCATCAAGGTTGGCCCCGTACGTGAACAGAGCCCCCAAATCCGGAAACGCCGAGTTGCCGTACATCGCAGGCAACCGATAGCGTCGGGCGAGCGCAATGATTTCCTCGCGATTTGGGAAGAACCAGGCGTCCGGCAGCAGAAACATTGCGTCCATTCCGTCTCTTTGCATGGCGGCGAACGCTCCCGCCAAGTCACCCTGATTCCGAACGTCATATGTTCGTGTTTGCCACTTCAGTGTTTGGGCGGACTCCTGTACCGTGCGCAAGTAGTCCGATTGCAACGGATTCGCCAGATTGCTGAGTACCCCGAGTCGGGTGGCCCGGGGAAGTGCTTCCCTGAGGAGCTGGGCCCTCTTGGCGACGAGCTCGTTGGTATTGTTCGAGATCCCGGTCATGTTCCCGCTCGGGTGACTGAGTGAGTCGGTGAGGCCGCTCGCAACGGGGTCGGCGATGTCGACAAAGACGATGGGAATCGTCGAAGCGGCTTGGCGTACCAGGCGTGCTGCGACTGCCGAGCCCCATATGGCGACAAGGGAGGGCTTGTCTTTCAGGAGTTCGGACGTAAGACGCGGCAAATCGGCGAGTTCGGAGAAACAGTGGGCAACCACCAGTGTGCGCGGGTCGTAGCCCAGGTCCTTCAAATCCTTGTTGAATGCCAAAGTGTCCAGAAAGGCTTGAGGACATACGTTCCCAAGTGGATAGAGTGTCGCGATGCGCACTGCATCTGTCCCGCCGGTGTCCGTGGCTGCGCCAGCGTGATCTACCCCAACGACTAGGGTCGTTGCCAGCATCAAGAGACCGAGCATTCTTCGCGTATTCATCACTGAGCCCCCTGAGGCTGCGAAGCTAGAACTGCCACGCTTCCTAGAAGAAGCGGGTGGCGCTCACTTGTGGCAACAGCTAGATGCCGCAGCGCAGACGCATCATGCGCTCTGGCCCTGGCCAGAGCCGCAAGTACTTCGACCGTGCACGCTCGACTACCCGGCCCGTTCCAGTCGAACTGTCCGTTACAGCGTGCCCCGAGCACCGACTCTCGAGGGCGCGCGGGGGACGGGCAACCTCGGGTGTGAACTGCGTGAGCCTTGCGCCGCAAAGCCCGATCCGTTGAGCCACCGCTCGAAGCACATCCCCGCGCAGCGCCCTACCAAACTACCATACCAATCCGCCAAACCTCCTCTAGACGGAGAACACAAGCCTTCTACCTCCGTGCAACTATCTTCTCTTCCCACCTACTACTTCTGGATTGGTAGATTGGTAGAGAAGAGGCGATGTCATGGGTAAGGCGACATCTTCTCGCCTACCGTTCTACCGATATCGGCGGTCGACCTTCGGCGCCGTCACGTCGGTCGGGTCGTGGTGCATGGCGGGAAGCAGCCCACGCTCCGGGCCACCGCCGACAAGGTGCGCTCCACCATGGACGCCGTCGAGTACAGGTAGACGATCAGCACGCGCTACATGAGCGACAGCAGCGCAGAGGTAAGCGGCCCTTCAGGCGCGGCCCGTGTGTGCCGGTTCCCGGCCACTTCCAGTCATACGATCGG
>Ga0209048_10002260_pt1 | contig 19271 bp, 12 predicted proteins | sample FrelakmetCRP12CR_FD_187146 | JGI IMG/M metagenome (GOLD analysis project Ga0209048, IMG submission 187146) | Freshwater lake sediment microbial communities from the University of Notre Dame, USA, for methane emissions studies - CRP12 CR (SPAdes)... | ecosystem: Environmental > Aquatic >... | reverse complement strand
GACGCCCGCTCAGCGCGCGACGAACACCTCGACCCGGGAGTTCTTCCCGGCCGTGTGGAAGACCCGCATCGTCGCCTTCCGAAAGTCCTCCGGCCTCGCCTCGAAGATGTTGGGCACGAAGGTCTGCGGGTTGCGGTCGGTCAGGGGGAACCACGAGCTCTGGATCTGCACCATGATGCGGTGCCCCTTCCGGAACGTGTGGTTGACGTCGGGTGTCTCGAACCGCAGCGAGTCCGGCCGCATGGGCTGGAACGCCACCGGCTTCTCGAAGCTGCGCCGGTATCTCCCGCGGAACGGCTCGCCGCGCACGAGCTGCTGGTAGCCGGCGACCTGGAACCCGCTGGTGTCGCCGGGCCAGTTCGGCGCATCGTCCGGGAACACGTCGATGAGCTTCACGTCGAAGTCGGCATCCGTTCCGCTCGTCGCCACGTACAGAACTGGCGAGACCGGCCCGGCGATCGTCACATCGGCGGTGAGGACGTCGGTCTGAAACGTGATCACGTCGGGCCGCTTCGAGGCAAACCGCTGGTCCGCGGTCATGTAGTCGCGGGGCATGCCGGACGGGTCGGCCCGACCGACGACGGGCACCGGGTTCGCCGGGTCGCTGACGTACTCAGCGAACGGCGCTCCGCCCTTCGGCGGGTCGAACGCGAGCCTGCCGCCGGGCTGGAGGTACAGCGACTTCTTCACCGCGGTCGGCGGAGGGAAGGCGTCGAAGCTCTCCCACCGGTCCGCGCCCGTGCGGAACACGAGCACCTTCGGCAGCCCCGGGTCGGGCGCGTCCTTGAGGTGGTGCAGGAAAAACGGGAGCTCGATCGAATCACGGTAGTAGGGTCCGGCCTTGAAGGTCCAGCGAAGGCTGCCCAGCGTGTCGCCGTCGCCGCGCGCCCACCCGCCGTGAGACCACGGGCCGACGACGATGTGATTGTCGGTTCCCTTCGCGAGCCGTTCGATCGAGCGGAACACGCCCCACGGGCCGGCCAGGTCCTCGGCGTCGTAGTAGCCGCCGACCTCCATCATCGCCGGCGCGACCCGCGCGAGGTGCGGCCTGATGTTCCGCGCCTTCCAGAAGTCGTCGTAGCTGGGATGCTGCAGCAGGAGGGACCACAGCGGCGCGGTATCTGGTGGCAGGTAGTTGCGGGAGCCCGGGCCGACCGGCCCCATCTCGAGAAAGAACTTGTACGCGTCGCTTCCCGTCGGCGTGCGCGGATATGTGGGGTCCGGGCCCAGGTTCGGGTTGCGCGGCGCCCGGCCGAATGCCTGGTAGAAGGAGAAGTTCGCGCCGAGGTAGAACGCGCCGTTGTGAAACTCGTCGTCTCCCATCGCGATGTCAGTCATCGGCGCCTGAGGAGAGCACGCCTTGAGCGCCGGGTGCGGATCGATGCAGCTGGCGGTCGTGTAGAAGCCCGGGTAGGACGTCCCGTAGATCCCGACCCGCCCCGTGTTGTGCGGGACGTTCTTGACGAGCCAGTCGATCGTGTCGTAGGTGTCCGAGGATTCGTCCACGTCGCTGGCGCTCTTCTTCGTGTCCTTGTGCGGCGTCATCTCGGTGAATTCGCCCTCGGAGTTGTACCGGCCGCGCGCGTCCTGGTAGACGAAGATGAAACCGGATTCGGCGAACTTCGGGTTCCCGCTCGGACCTAGCGACGTGCGGTAGGCGTCGGGGCCGTACGGCGCCACGCCGTACGGCGTCCGGCTCATCAGAATCGGGTAGTCTATGGCGGTCTCGCGCGGGATGTAGATTGAGGTGAACAGCTTCACCCCGTCGCGCATCGGGATCCGCACTTCGAGCTTCTGGTATTTCGCCTTGACCGCCTCGGCCGCGGCAGGATTCTGCGCCGGACGCTGCGCGGCGAGCGGACAGGCGGCCAGGAGCGCGATGAGTGCGACACGTAGACGAATCGACATCGACCCTTCCAGAACCCTTTCAGAAGATCTTGAAGAACGCCTTGTTGTCGGGCACCATGCCGCTCGCCTGCTCGACGGCCAGGTGGCCGCCGGGTTCGATGCTGAGCCAGCCTCTCGGCGCGGAAACCGAGGACATGATCTTGTGACTCTGAATCAGGGCGACCTTCAGATTCAACGCGAACGGGGCGCGGCCCAAACCGGTCTCGCAGGCATACAGCTCAATCTCGACCTTGCCGCTCAGGCCGCCCTTTGCCAGGATGTCGGCGACCTGCCCGGCGTTGTATTTGGTGCCGTTGGGGCCGCCCATCTTGTCCACGGTGCCGTGGCCGACGATGATCAGCTTCTCGCCCATGCCAACCTCGGCCAGCTTGTCGAGATTGTGGGTCTCGGTAATCACCTCGTAGCCCAGTGTGTTGTGCAGGTAGCCCTCGGTCTCCATGGCGCTGTAATCGCCGGGACTCAGGTTGAGGATGAGGTTCATGTCTGGCCTCCTTTCGAGCGGATCATACAGGAAACCGGCCTCATGCGGCGGCCGCCAGGCGCTCATCCTACTTGGTGGGTGTCGGAGCGGCATTCGGCCGCCCTGCGGCCGGGCTATGAGGTGTCACTACTTCTTGCCCGCGGCGACGCGCCGTCTCAGGTCGTCGAACCAGCCCAGCACGACGGCGAGCGACCGCGGCGCCGACTCCCGCCGCGAAACGTCTCAACCGTTCTGGGTCGGATGACACCGCCGCCGGCAGCACCTTGATCGCGACCTCGCGCCCGAGCCGCAAGTCGCGCGCCCGGTAGACCTCGCCCATACCGCCGGAGCCGAGCGGCTCGGCGACCGGCCAGGATCGGGACGACTCCCAAGGCCCGGACCGCCGAGTGACACATGCAGGGTTGACGTCCGGCAAGACGGGTTTCCCGGAGAAGAGGCTCGTCAGCTTCGAGGCCCGAGGTTCAGTTTCCTCAGCAGCACCGCGAACCGCGGGTCGTCGCGAAGGGGACGGCTCCGGAAAAAAGTGCGCTCACGGTACTGCCGGTCCGGACCATCGGTCAACCGTCGTGTTCTCAGTGAAATGGCTGGAAAGGTAGGAGCTTGGGAGAGGGATCGAGGTAAAGTAGGCTCGTCTTCAGTGAGGGCGATGGGCCTATGAACAACAGCACATTCCGTCGTGTGGCCTGCCTGGCGTCTGCGGGAATCTGTGCGTTGGCGCTGTGGGTGGTTCTTCCGGGAGTTCTGGCGAAGACTGCCCCGACCCCGTCCGGTGGCGCGAGGCGAACGAGTTTCAATGAAGGCTGGCGATTCTACAAGGGGCAGGCGGATGGCGCCGAGCAGGCCGCCTTCGACGATGGGAAGTGGACGCTTCTGCGGCTGCCGCACGATTGGGCCATCGACGGCCCCTTCGACTCCACGCAGAATCCGCACACCGGGGCGCTGCCGATCTTCGGAACCGGCTGGTACCGGAAGACGTTCGCGCTGCCCGATGTGGCGAAGGGCCATGTCGTCAGTGTCGTATTCGATGGCGCGATGAGCAACGCCCGCGTCTGGATCAACGGTCACGACCTGGGCAATCGGCCCTACGGCTACAGCAGCTTCTCGTTCGACCTCACCCCGTACCTGATGCCCGCCGGCAAGGCCAACGTCCTCGCGGTGCGCCTGACTCCCGAGGACAAATCGTCGCGCTGGTACCCCGGCGCCGGCATCTACCGGAACGTCTGGCTCGACATCACCTCGCCGGTTCACGTCGCCACATGGGGCACCTACGTGACCACGCCCGAGGTGAGCGCAGAGAAGGCCGTGGTATCGGTGAAGACGGAGGTCCGGAACCAGGGTGGCAGCGATGCGAAGATCACCGTGGCTTCCTCAATCGTGGACGCGGCCGGCGTGACCGTCGCGCGGGCCAGCGCAGACGCGGTCGTTGCGGGCGGTGCGGTACAGACCGTCCAGTCCGGTTTGACCGTGACCAAGCCGCAACGCTGGGATCTCGACCGGCCCTATCTCTACACCTTGGCGAGCGAAGTCCGCGATGGCACGCGCGTCGTCGACCGCTACGAGACGCCGTTTGGAATCCGGTCCATCGCCTTCGACAAGCAGAAGGGGTTCCTGTTGAACGGACGCGCCGTGAAGCTCCAGGGCGTGTGCAATCACCACGATCTGGGGGCGCTCGGCGCCGCCGTCAACCGGCGGGCCACCGAGCGGCAGCTGCAGATCCTGAAAGGCGCCGGCGTCAACGCGCTGCGCACGAGCCACAACCCGCCGTCGCCCGAGCTGCTCGAGTTCTGCGACCGCCTCGGCATCGTCGTCATGGACGAGGCGTTCGACATGTGGCGGCAGCCCAAGGTGGCGAACGGGTACAGCAAGTACTACGACGAGTGGAGCGAGCGGGACGTCCGGGATTTCGTGCGGCGCGATCGAAACCACCCGAGCGTCATCATGTGGAGCATCGGCAACGAGATTCCCGAGCAGGACAGCCCGAACGGATGGAAAGAAGCGAAGCGCCTGACCGGCCTGTTCCACCAGGAAGACCCTACGCGGCCGACCACGTCCGCGTTCGACAGCCCGGAAGCGGCGATCAAGAACCACCTCGCCGAGAACGTGGACATCCCGGGACTGAACTACCGGCCATGGATGTACGCCCGGACGCTGAAGGACCACCCGGACTGGATCCTGGTCGGTTCCGAAACCGCATCCTGCGTCAGTTCGCGCGGCGTGTTCCACCTGCCCATCGAGAAGTACGAGAAGCACCCGTCGCTCCAGTTGACCGGGTACGACGTGATCGCGCCACCGTGGGCGTACTGTCCCGAGGCGGAATTCCTCTACCAGGAGCGCATGCCGCAGGTGCTGGGCGAATTCGTCTGGACCGGCTTCGACTACATCGGCGAACCCACCCCGTACTTTGGCGAACGTGGAGCCACGGTGGCCACCGACTGGCCGTCGCGCAGTTCCTACTTCGGCTTCGTGGACCTGGCGGGATTCCCGAAGGACCGTTACTACCTCTACCAGAGCGAGTGGACGAAGACGCCGATGGTCCACGTCCTGCCGCACTGGAACTGGGCCGGAAACGAGGGCAAGCCGATCCCGGTGATGGTGTACACGAACGCCGACGACGTCGAACTGTTCGTCAACGGCAAGTCGGCGGGGAAGAAGAAGCGCTTCTCGGAACCTGTGGACTTGCCTGTCGGCAAGAATGTGGCGACCGGCGTGGGCGGAACCGATCCTGGCCTCGTTCACGAAGGCAAGATGGCCAGCAAGTGGCGGCTCGTCTGGCAGGTGCCGTATGCGCCGGGGTCGATCAAGGCCGTGGCCTACCAGGCCGGCAAGCAGGTGGCGGTGGACGAAGTGAAGACAGCCGGCTCGCCGGCGCGGATCAAGCTCGTGCCGGATCGCACCACGATTCAGGCTGACGGCGACGACCTCTCGTTCGTCACGGTCCGCATCGAGGACAAGGACGGGAATCTGTGCCCGCTGGCCGATTCGCTGGTGCGGTTCAGCGTCACGGGCGCCGGGAAGATCGAGGCGGTCGACAACGGGAATGCCGCCACTGAGGAACCGTTCCACGCGGACCACCGGAAGGCGTTCTCCGGCCTGGCGCTCCTCATTGTGCGTTCGACCCCGGGGCAGGCGGGAGGCATCCACATCACCGCCAGTTCGGACGGACTGGCGCCCGCGTCTGCCGACGTGTCGGCCGCTCGGCCCCGGACTCTGCCTCCCCCGGCCCGATAGCAGCCGACGTCGGCCTGTCTCGAGATGTCGCGGCGAAGGGGCGACGGACCCCTTCGTTGACTCATCTGAGGACATCGATCGGCGGACATCCGCAAGCGCGTCAGCGTGCCTTCCGCTCAGATCTCCAGGCTCACGCCATCGGCGCGGAGCTTCGCCTGGATCTCGGCGACCTTCACCTCCCGCGGCTCGACCCGGCGCTCGACGGCGATGGCGCATGCCACCCCCGCTGCGTGACCGGTCGCCAGGCAGTTGCCCATGCTCTTCGCAGCTGCCGCTGCCACGTGCGAGGTGGAGATGCACCGACCGGCGACGAGCAGGCCGTCGACCTTCTCGGGCACGAGCGCGCGATACGGCACGTGGTAGGTCTTCATCTCGCCCCCCGGCCCCCCGATCTCGCCGCCGGGGTCCATCCACCCTGCACGCCAGGCGACGGCGTCGTCGAACCGTTTGCCGGCTCGCGTGTCGTCCTCGGTGATGACGTACACGCCCTTGACCCGCCGCGACTCGCGCACGCTCAGCTGCGGCCCGGCCGCCACCCACTCGATCTGTCGGATGTCGGGGTTGTCCGACTCGCGGAGCGCCTGCGCCATCTGTAGCGCCTGGCGGCGGCTCGCGCATTCCGCGCGGGTGCGCTCGACGGGATCGGTCACGTCGACGCGGCCCATGTCGGCCGTCCCGGAGTGGTTGACGAACCAGCTGCTGCTGGTCACGATCGGCCGGATCTCGAGGAAACCCGACGGAATCAGCGGGTGCTTCCCGCGGCCGGCGCGGATGGCCGACACGATGTCGGAGGATTTCACCTTCGCCTTGTCGATGTTGGCCAGAGCGAGCCCAAGGGTCGCGGGCATGAGACTCTTCGCCTCGATCATCACCTCGGCGCCCGCGAACGCCGCCACGTCCCCGTCGCCGGTACAGTCCACCACGGTTCGCGCCTGGAGAGTCATGAGCCCACGCTTGGTCCCGACCACGACGCCGATGACGCGGTTGCGCTCGACGAGGGCGTCCACCGCGCGCGCGTGGACGAGGAACTTCGCCCCGGCTGCTTCCAGGGCGTCCACGATCGCGACCTTCAGGTACTCGACGTTGCACCACAGCTCGTGCCCGTGGACCGTGCCGATGATCACGGCCTGATCGCCGTACGCAAGCAGCTTCTGGATCAGCATCTCGTGAACGGCCGAACGCGGCTTGCCGCCTGGGCGCATCTGGTTGATTTCCATCCCCATCATCCACGCGCCGACGCCGCCGAAGAACGAGTGATTCTCAACGAGGAGCGTGCGCGCTCCCGTGCGGGCCGCGGCGAGCGCCGCGCCGATGCCGGCGGGCCCTCCGCCCACCACCAGAACGTCAGCGGTGTCGAGTACCGGATAGCGTGAGGACTGCCCTCCCGCGTTCCGGCCGGACGCCGCCACCGCGCCCGCTGCCAGCGCACCGCTTCGGAGAAAGCCGCGTCGAGATACCGGCCGCCGATTCTTCATGCGATTGCCTCCGGCAGCCTGCGGTTCGGGGAGATTCTACCTCGCCGGGTCGGCGTATGCGTCGCCACGGCGACCGTGTCGCTCGACGTCGAGAGCGCCGTCGGCCGCGGGCGGCGACAGCTCTCGACCATGCGGGCGCCAATCCGCGCGCTTCGGCTCTTCCTGTTGACGTATTGGCTTGACAGCCCCGCCTCCACGATCATAATCAGCTCGACAGAACATGGGCTGGCGGGTCATTTCCTCAACCCTGGATGGGGGTAGGTATGGCAAAGAAGAGCAAAGCGAAAGAGAAAGCGGCGAAGAAAGAAAGAAAAGCTGAAAAGAAGGCCAGAAAATCGGCGGAGAAGGCTTCGAAAGAAGCAAGAAGGGCTGCGAAGCAGGCGAAAAAAGAGGAAAAAAGGGCCGCGAAGAAGGCCAAGAAAGACGCAAGAACGGCGGCGAAAAAAGCTGCCAGGGAATTGAAGAAGGCGAAAGAGGCAAAAGAGGCGAACCCAGAAGCCAAGCCGTTGCCGAAGACGCCTGCGAAGAAGAAAGTCGCCAGGGCAAAGCCAGCGAAGAAACGTCCCGCGAGAAAAAAGGCCGCGACCACACCGCAGCCCAAGAAGAGGAAACGGGCCAGGAAACCGGTTCGAGCCGCCAGGAATCCTCCGCTGACACCGGCAGCGCAAGTGCCGCCGGCAACCCAGGCCGCTCATGTGGCCCCGAAATCGCCAGATGACTATGCGTCAGATGAGCGCAACCTCGATGCCGAGAGCGACGGCCTTCTTCTTCCCGGTGAGGATGCCAAGTAGGACCAGAGCCCGGATGGTCGGACGCTGACCGTGCCATAGGTCGCCACTTGGAGCGCGCCTTCCCTATGAGACTCAGTACAACTGTCCGCCTCGCTTGCGCCGCCGCCGTCGCCGCGCTGTTGGCGCCGGCCGCCAATACGCAGACGCTGTCCGCCCCCGTGACGGCCACCGCCACCGTGCGTGCCGATCAACCGGGCGCGGTCGTCAATCGCAACGTCTACGGCCACTTCGCCGAACACCTGGGGCGTGGCATCTACGGCGGCATCTGGGTCGGACCCAATTCGACGATTCCCAACACCCGCGGCATCCGCAACGACGTCGTCGCCGCGTTGAAGGAACTGAACATCCCCGTCCTGCGCTGGCCGGGCGGCTGCTTCGCGGACGAGTACCACTGGAAGGACGGGATCGGCCCCCGCGAGAAGCGCCCGTCGATGATCAACACCCACTGGGGCGGCGTCGTCGAGGACAACAGCTTCGGCACCCACGAGTTCATGGACCTGGTCGAGCAGCTCGGCACCGACGCCTACATCACCGGCAACGTCGGCAGCGGCACACCGCAGGAGATGATGGAGTGGGTCGAGTACATGACGTCGGATGCCGTCTCGCCGATGGCCAACCTCCGGCGCCAGAACGGCCGTGAAAAGCCGTGGCGCGTGCCGTACTTCGGCATCGGCAACGAGCCGTGGGGCTGCGGCGGCAACATGCGCGCCGAGTACTACGCGGACGAGTTCCGGAAGTACAACACGTTCATCAAGAACTACGACCGCACTCAGCCGATCGCCCGCATCGCGGCCGGCTCCGGCGGAGAGGACACCCGCTGGACCGAGGTTCTCTCGAGCGTCGTTGGCCGGCAGATGAACGGCCTCTCGCTCCACTACTACACGCTGCCGACCGGCAACTGGTCGAAGAAGGGCTCGGCGACCCGGTTCGGCGAGGACCAGTGGTTCTCGACGCTGCGCCGGACCCTCCACATGGACGATCTGATCACCCGGCATGCGGCCATCATGGACAAGGCCGATCCGTCGAAACGCATTGGGATGGTCGTCGACGAGTGGGGCACGTGGTACGACGTCGAACCCGGGACCGAGCCCGGATTCCTCTACCAGCAGAATTCGCTGCGCGACGCGCTGGTGGCCGCGTTGAACTTCCACATCTTCCACCAGCATGCCGACCGCGTGTCCATGGCCAACATCGCCCAGACGATCAACGTCCTGCAGGCGATGATCCTCACCGACAAGGAGAAGCTGGTCCGGACGCCCACCTACTGGGTGTTCGAGATGTTCAAGGTCCACCAGGGCGGCACGGTCCTGCCGGTGGACCTGCAGTCGCCGGACTACGTCTTCGGGCAAGAGAAGATCCCCATGGTCAGCGCGTCGGCCACGAGGGCGGCTGACAAGTCCGCCGTGCACCTCTCGCTCGCGAACACCAGCCCGGCCGATGCCGTGACGCTCACCGTCAAGCTCTCGGGCGCTGCGCCGAGGTCGGTGACGGGCCGCGTGCTGACCGCCGCCACCATGAACGCGCACAACACGTTCGAGGCGCCGGACGCGGTCAAGCCGATCGCGTTCAGCGGGGCATCGATCAAAGGGGCCAGCCTGGAGGTGACGCTGCCGGCCAAGTCGGTGGTGATCCTCACGCTGAAGTAGCTGGAGCATCACGGATTCGTGAATGCCCGCCGGTGTCACTCCGAGCGGCCTCGCGCGCGCGCGGCCGATACACTCTTCTATTGCACGTTGCCACGGAGTCCGAAGCTGAGGCCGAACCGGAGGCCGAAGTGCTTGTCCAGCGATGTTTCTTCCGGCAGGAAGCCTACGGTCTTGCAGATCATTCCGACGTCTACAGATAGGTACTTCACGCAGGATTTCTGCGCAACGATCACTTTGTAGCTGCCGCTCACGTCCAGGGCCCCGCCCGATTTACCTGTAGCGCTGTTGAAGCTGAGGTCGAGGGGTTGCTTCCAGTAGTGAGCCATCGCGGTCACGCTCAAGCGCCGCGTGACGGGGTGTTCGACGATGCCGGCTCCCATCCCAAAGAACCAGTGGCTGCGGTTCTCGAATTCTCTCAGGTAACCGTTGACCTTCAGCTTCTGCCCGTGGGCGAGCCAGAACTTCTCGTCGATGAAATCTCCAAAAGGACCCATGCAGTGACCCAGGCCGAAATTGGCCCTCAAACCGTCGGTAAGGTGGAAATCCCTGATCCCGATCAGATTGGCATTGGCCAGATTTAGAAACGTCCGCCACTGGACTCGTTGCAGGTACCGGTGTTCTTCGTCGGTCAGGTCAGCGTAGCGGGTGTAGCGATGGTATTCCATGGTCGGCCGGTGGAGGTGGCGGATGACGCCGTAGAGATCGTTTCCCACGATGTCTCTCTTCAGCTCATCCGCTTCCTCGGCGCCATCGCTGTCGCGTTTGAACAGGCCTTCCGTGAAATAGACGAGAAGTGCTGCCTTGCGGAAGAAATACTCGACCATGAGATTCCTGTAACTCTCATCCTCGAACGACAGCAGCGTCTCCTCGCGCGTCGCCAGCATGTAATCCGATTCGAATCCCGCTGTGTGGAGCCGGATGAAGGTGGGGAACTTCGTGTCCCGCAGATTCTTCAGCGTCTGGTCGGTGACGCCGTCCACGTAGCCCGCGCGTTCCGAGAAGAGGAACGGGTGTGAAGTCGAGTCGATGCCCTCTCCTGTCAGGATGGCTCGGTGACCCTCCTCGTGCGTCATGGTCTTGAGCAAGAGGATGCAGGAGACTCCCTGAATCAGATAGCTGACGGCAGGATTCAGGTGCGTATTGGTAGAGTTCGCAAACAGCCGGTACCCGCTCAGGTAATCCTGGTCTACCTGGCGCATGGTGAAGAAGCGCGGCGGGGAGTCAACGACGATGAAGGGATAGTCCCTCACCTGTTCATCTGGCACCGAGGCATTCTGAGCAAAAACAGGAGCGGCAGAAAGCACCAACAGGAGCGAAATCTGAACTGCCTTCATCGGGCCACTCTCCAGATCAAGAGTCTGATTCTATCCCTCAGATGCCTGCAACTCGGTGCAGATCAAAAGGAGGCGACCCGAGTGGCGCACGGTCCCCCCGTCGCGCGGTGCTAAGATGACGCGCAACGGCAACTGGAGAAGAAGCTGGAGGTTCGCCATGATCCGTCGCCTCGTTGCCTGTGCTCTCGCCGCCTGTGCCATGGCGCTCGTGGCCGCCACGCTGCAGTCGCAGGTGAAACCGGTCGTGCGCTTCGACATCACGGTACCCGCCTCGGTCCACCCGACGCCGATCACCGGCAGGGTGTACGTGATGATCACGCGCAACGGTCAGCGCGAACCGCGGCTACAACTCAGTCAGGTGGACGGGATCCCGTTCTTCGGCCGCGACGTCGAGAAGCTCGCGCCCGGCGCTGCGGCGACGATCGACAACTCCGACCTCGGCTTCCCGGTCGAACGCCTGAGCGACCTCCCGGCCGGCGATTACTTCGTGCAGGCCTTCGTGAACGTGTATTCCGAGTTCAGGCGCGCCGACGGCCATACGGTCTGGATGCACGACGATCAGTGGGAAGGACAGCAGTGGCACCAGTCACCGGGGAACCTGCACAGCCGGGTGCAGACGCTGCGGCTCGACCCTTCGAAGGGCTATCGGATTCAACTCGACGCCGATCAGGTCATTCCTCCGGTCGTCGTGCCGCCCGACACGCCGTGGGTGAAGCGCATCAAGCTCCAGAGCCCGATGCTGACGAAGTTCTGGGGCCGGCCCGTCCATCTCGGTGCAACGGTGCTCCTGCCGAAGGACTACGAGACGTCCACGGTGTCGTATCCCGTGCTGTACGTCCAGGGCCATTTCGGCCTGGGTGCTCCGCTGGGGTTCCGGGAGGGTAGTCCGCTGTACCAGGAGTGGACGACCGCCAGCTTCCCGCGGATGATCGTCGTGACCTTCCAGCATCCGAATCCCTACTACGACGACTCGTACGCCGTCAATTCGGTCAACGTCGGCCCGTACGGGGATGCCCTGATGCAGGAACTGATTCCCGAGATCGAGAAACGATTCCGGGTCCTGCGCGAGCCTTATGCTCGCGTCCTGTCGGGTGGGTCTACCGGAGGATGGGAATCGCTGGCGCTCCAGCTCTTCCACCCGGATTTCTTCGGCGGAACGTGGACGGCGTGCCCGGATCCCGTGACGTTCTCGGGCTACGAGGGTGTCGACATCTACAAGGACGACAATGCCTTCTACAAGCAGCACGAATGGTATCGCGTACCGACGCCGAACATGCGCGACACCTTCGGCGAACCGCAGAACACGGTGCAGCAGAAGGTGCAGTTCGAAGTCGTCAACGGCACGAAGGGCCGCTCGGGACGTCAGTTCGACATCTGGAGCGCGGTCTTCGGACCCTTGGGAAACGACGGCTTCTTCAAGCCGCTCATCGATCCTCGGTCCGGTGCCATCGACAAGGAGGTCGCAGCGTATTGGAGGGAGAACTTCGACCTCTTGTCCATCATGCAGAAGAACTGGCCGACGCTCGGGCCAAAGATCATCGACAAGATCCACATCTACACGGGCGACATGGACACCTACCAGCTCGACAAGGGCGTGGTGCTGATGGACCAGTGGATGAAGACGACGGCCAACCCGCACTACGAAGGGTTCTTCCTGTACGGGGACCGGAAGCCCCACTGCTGGAACGGGCCGGAAACGCAGCCCGAGCGGCTGAAGCAGATGGCCATCCACATCGCCGCGCACAAACCGGTCGGCGCGACGACGCCATGGTGGCAGTACTGAGCGCCGAGCGCCTGCACCTGCACCTGCGCGCAGGCGACGACGAAGACGAGAGCACTCGAACCCATCCGCCTTCGCTTCGCATCCCCCAGCCTGGGCCAGACCCTCTCTCTGCCGACGCCCATTGATCTGCAGCGATCCATGGCAATCCCCCGTGACGGCCGCAAGAACCCAAATTTCCCTACCTGGGGATTATTGAACACCCGCTGACAGTCTCTGCGGATCTACCATTAGTCGTATGAAGACACTCCTTGTTGGCAGTGTGATGGCACTGGTTGCATCCCAGGCTTTCGCGCAAACGCGTGATTCCGCGTCCACCGCGCCCGCTCAACAGCAGGGCGCTGCCGCGGTCAACGCCAGCTTGGCCACCCCGACGGGGCACGAAGTGAGTTTCATCATTGGCAGCTACACCTATACCGAGCCCGACGCGCCGAGCATATCGATCCACGGCGCCAAGTTCGGGGGTGAGTATACGGGTACGCTGTCGCTCGACAAGCGCCGGCACTGGTTTGCGCAAGCCAACGTGCGGGGCACCACTGGCAACGTCACGTATGACGGCTGGTGTTCGCCGTTCCTGATCACGCCCAACAGCGCCTCGCCAAATGGCTATGAGCTGGATGTGGGCGATCCTTCACCGTGCAGCGAGACCGGGGACAAGGATTGGTATCTGGAAACCCGCGGCCTGGTCGGCAAGGATCTCATCGGTCGCAGTTGGGCGTTGTCGCCCTTTGTCGGGTTGGGCTTCCGTCATTTGTCGAACGGCACGAACGGCGTCCCCGGATACCGCACGGATGACTATCTGTACCTGCCTTTCGGCATCACGGCACGCACCGGCGTTGCGTCGCACAGCGCGCTCAGCTTCACCCTGGAATACGACTACCTGATCCATGGTTGGCAGACCACCCGCGATTCAGCGTTGGGCGGTGGTGATGTGCCGCCGACGGCGACTGCGCCCGGTTTCACTATCGAGGGCTTCACCGACGTCTCGTTCGATCAGCATGGAGGATGGGCGCTGCGCGCAAGCGCGAAATATCAGGTCACCAGGCGCTGGGCGGTGGAGCCCTACTACGTCTACTGGAACGTCAGCGCCTCGCCGGTGAGCTATCAAACCGCGTCGTTCACCGTCAACAATGTGACCGTCGACGAGCAGTTCGGTGCCTACGAGCCCTCGAACGTCACCCACGAGCTTGGAGTGAAACTAGGCTTCCATTTCTGAGAGACAGGAGAGCAGCAGCCCTCGGAGGTTGCCATAAGTCCTCCTTGATGCGACGCGACAGGTCTCCCCGCCTATCTGACCTGCCACTCGATGATGCCGAACTCGCGCCAGATCGTGTCCCGCTCGATCCTCATCGCCGATGGCGGCCCGGCGGCTCCGCCGCGGTAGAGAATGCTCTGAGGTTCGACCTCGAGGCGCACCGCCGTCGTCGTCACCGGTTTGAAGGCGGCCTGGTTGTACTGGTCTCGAGAGACCGTGGCTGGCGCGTTGCTCGCCACCCTCTTCCACGCGTCTCCGTCCTTGTACAGGATCCGCCACGACATCGGCAGACGACAGAACCGCCGGTCGTCGACAAAGTACACCCTGGATGAGGAAATCCGGGTGGGAGCCCTGAATTCGTACTCCACCCATGCGGGCTTGCCTTCAGGCGGCCTCATCCGGAAGTAGAGATGCGATTCATCCGCGGAGTTCAACGGGTCCACTCCGTCATAGACCGCAGAAATGTCGTCATTCTGATCGCCGTAGCCCGTCCACGCCTTCTCGATTCCTGCGAATGAGTTCACCCGGACAACGGGGTTGGGGTAGACAGGCTTGATCCGGGCCGTTTCGGCATTGCGGGCGATCCAGACGGTCATCTCGCCCATGCCGCGGTTCGCCCACGCATAATACGGAATCGCCACGAGGTTGTGCGGCAGGGCCCTCGCCGAGACGCCATCCGCCGCGCGGACGACCGCCTGCACCTGGCCGGTGACCACCTCGACGCCGCCCAATAGTCCCGGCCGGAATTCCCCCTTCAGCGCGGCACGGTCAGGGACCACCAGGTTCAACGCGCTCCCGCCGTTGTCCGGCCACTCGACGCAGTAGACCAACGGCCCGCGCTCCAGCGCGACGCGTCCCTTGTCGTCCTGCACCAGGTCATGTGCCTGCACCTTGCGCACGGGCATCGGCAGATTGAGCTCGATGACGTCGCCCGGCTTCCAGGCCCTCGCCAGCCGCGCATAGCCCTTGTCCAGTTCGATCGCGGCCGGCCTGCCGTTCACACGCAGGGTCGGCTTCTCGTTCGTCAATTCCATGTAGCGGTAGAGGTCGCTCGGCAGAGGTGTGTTCCGCGCCCATTCCGGAATCCGGATCAGCACCGAGAACGTCCCCTCGCGCTCCGGGGTGACCGACATCTTCACCATGCCATCCCAGGGATAGCGCGTTTCCTGGACGATCCGTACGTTGTTGTCGGCCAGTTTCACATCGGCCTTGGAGCCGACGAAGAGATTGACGTAGATCTCGTTTGCCGACTTCGCATAGATGTAGCTGCCGATCGACGCCATGAGGCGCACGACGTTGGGCGGGCAGCACGGCACATTGATCCAGTCGAAGCGCTCGTAGTTGCCGTAGGACATGAGGACGTTCTGGTAGAAGAACCGATCCCCCTTGAGAGCCACGCCGGCGAGAAAGCCGTTGTAGAGCACGCGCTCCATGGTGTCGATGTACTTCGCGTCCTTGTGGAGCAGGAACAGCCGGTGGTTCCAGACCACATTCCCGTACGAGGCGCAGGTTTCGTGCCAGGAGCTCACGTTCGGCAGTTCGTAGGGCGCGCCGAATTTCTCCTGCTGCCGGATGGAGCCGATGCCGCCGGTCACGTACATCTTCCTGGAGACGACGTCCTGCCAGATCGCATCGTCGGCCTTCGCGTATTCGGGCTGTCCTGTCAGGGCCGCAATGTCGGTCAAAGCGGTATAGAGATAGGTCGCGCGCACGCAGTGGCCGACCGCTTCAGTCTGTTCCAGCACGGGTTTGTGATTCTGGTTGTATTCCCTCTCGCCGGGGTATTCTCCCGACGATTGCTGCTGGTATTCCGCCTGTCCCCGAATATCGAGGAAGAACTTCGCCAGCTTCCAATACCTCTCATCGCCGGTGAATCGGAAGAGCCGGATGAGCCCGATCTTCTGGCCCTCGTGGCCGGAGATGTAGCCCTTCTTCCCCGGGCCGTAGACCGCGTCCGCCGCGTCCGCGGCGTTCATGGCGAGGTCGAGCAGCCTGCGGTCCTTCGTCGCCTCAAAGTAGGCAACTGCCGCCTCGGGGGACGGCCCGCCGCCGCGCAGCGCCTGGCCGGGGCTCCCAGCCATCGCTGTGGATCTGACGACCGTGGCGTCGACCCTCTTCTTGATGTACTCCTCGAAGGCCGCGTCGTGCCGCTTGGCGATCATGCAGCCGGCTTCTTCGAGGATTCCTCCGCCTATGGTCGTGCCTCCGCGCTTCTCAGCCTCCTGGATGCAGTGCTGGATGGACACCGTCCGGTTGATCTCCTGTTTCGGAGCCCAGAACCGGTCGGTGGTGTCGACCCGGGCGAAGGGGACGGCTTCGACCGGGTAGTCCACTTTCGGAGGCGCGTTTCCGGCGTGACTGACGAAGGAAGGTCCGGAAATCAGCAGTGCGGCAAGGGTCGAAACCAGGATTCTCATGGTTCGTCGGGGCCTACCTCTTTAGAATGCGCGGATGGCGCGGACCCGCCGCGGGAAGTCCTTGTCGTCGAAATGCTGCCTGGCGCCATTGTCGGCGAAATCCACATGGTTCGCCATGTCCGCGGTGCGCTGGGTCGAGGACCAGTAGCAGTAGTTGTCCACGATATCGCTACCGCCGAAATCGCCGAACCCGGCGAGTTTCAAGTGGACATACATTTCCGTCAATTCGTCGATCGACGGCAGAAACCATCCTCCGATGCCGCTCAATTTGAAACCTGCGCACAGGTCGGCGGCCGAACCCGGCGTCGTGCACGCGGCGATGATATCCCTGGTATTCTGCCTGCCCGCGCCGATACCCGTGCCGCGGGCGCCCGGTATCAAGGTCCGGAAACAGCCCCACGTGGCGCCTGCGCTCTGATCGAACGGGGCCGCCTCCAGATACCGCCAGCCGTCCACCGCATAATTCGGGTTCACGAGGAAGATCAGTCCTCCTGCAGGCCCCGTATCTCCAGGCACGTACTCTGCTTTCGACAGCCAGACGCTCATTTCTCCCGCGCCGCGGTTCGCCCACAGACAGTACGGGATGAGCTTCACCGGCTTCGGTGCGGGCCGCGGGTCGCTGATGTTCCTGGCCTTCCCGGTGATGACGGCGACGCCGCCGAACAACTCCCTGTCAAACGACGGCGCCAGTTCATCTGTCGGGTCCAACAACAATCCGAGCGCGTGGCCGCCATCGCATTCGGGCCATTCGGCACAGAACACGATCGGGCCCCTTTCGACGGCCATCCGGCCGTGGTCCTCTCTGACCTTCGGATGAGCGATCACTCTTCTGACTTCGAATGGAAGCGCCATCTCCACGACATCGCCGTTCGTCCAGCTTCGATTGATGGTCACATATCCGAAGTGATCGGCCGTGGCAGCGATCCTGGCGCCGTTCACGGAAACGACAGGCGGCCCGCTCAGCTTGTCCATGTAGGAATAGAGATCTCCCGGTACCGGCCGATCTCGAGCCCACCCGGGGATTCTCAATTTGATGCTTGCCGGCGCCGATTCTCGGGCCGAGACGGTGAGCTTCGACCGTCCGCCCCAGGGCATTTCGCTTTCCATCGCCAGGGCAATCGTCTGGCCATTGGCCACGAAGGACGTTTCGCTGGACACGTACAAGTTCACATAGATGCCCTCGTCGCCCTGAGCGTAGACATACCCGGGCATGGATGCCAGGAATCTGACCAGGTTGGGGGGACAGCATTCGAGAGAAGCTCTCTCCCAACGAACGTCGCGGCCGTCGCCGCCGCTCGCCAGCCGGTTCACGTAGAAGAAGCGGTTTCCCGAGGCCGAGACACCGCCGAGCGCGTTGTTGTACATCGTACGTTCCATCACATCGATGTACTTGGCGTCCCCGGTCGCCAGGAACATCTTGTGGTTGAACGCCGCGAACATGAAGGCCGCGCAACTCTCGCTGTACGCCGACAGGTTGGGCAGCGCGTACGGCCTGCCGAACCCTTCGTTTCCCGTGGACCCAATGCCGCCGGTGATGTACAGCTTGGTCCCCACCGCGTCGAGCCAGATGCGCTGGGCCGCGGCGCTGTAGGCGCCGATCCCGGTCAGCACACCCACATCCACCAGGGACACCATGAGGGAGGCCGCGTTGACGGCATGGCCCACCGCTTCGCTCTGTTCCAGAACGGGCTTGTAGGACTGGTTGTGCCGGCTCCGGTTCACGGAGTTCTCCGCCCCGCGAATATCAAGATAGAACTTGGCCAGATCCAGATACCGCTTCTCGCGGGTGGCTCGATAGAGCTGCACGCAGTTGATGGCATCGCGTTCGCCTCCCGAAAAGGGCGGGGGCGCCGCTTTGTACGCGTCATAGATCAGGTCGGCGGACTTGATGGCTGCATCCAGCAGGTCTCTCTTCCCCGTCACCGCGAACCAGGCCGCGGCAACTTCGAAGAAACCACTGCCGGTACCCGGCCGCGCTTCCCGCGACGCCGTGATGTCCCGAATACGTGAGTCCACCTGGGCCTGCAGCTTCGCATCCGGATGCGTCTGCAGCGAGTAGATTGCCGCTTCCAGGATGTTGTTGTCGGCAGGTCTCCCCGACTCGGCGGACTTCTGGATTTCGAAGGGAATCGTGACCTCGGCGTTCGCTTGGATTCTTGGTTTCCAGAACGTATCCCGGACCCTCACTTCGGAATAACTCTGGGGTCGCCTGGGGTAGTCCGGGTTGGGAGTGTAGGCTGTTCCAGACAGTGTGCGCTCGACCTGGTTTCCGGGGGTTGTTCTGGCGGGCACCGCACCTTGGGCGGCAGTCGCCAGCAGACCTGCCGCGGCCGGAGCCACCTTCAGGAAGTCTCGACGCGCTATCGTGTCCATCTCATTTCCTCACCCTGCTGTCTGTGCCGAAAATGTCGTGACCAGGATAGTCAACGCGTAGAGCGTGAACACCCGCCAGAATCCGGTGGGCCTCTGGTTAGCGCAGTTGGGCCGACGACGCGCGAGTTCCGAACAGGTTGTGCGGTTTCCGGCTGAACGTGTCATTGAAGAGAACGGCCGTGAGCGCCACACAGGCAACCAGGGCGAACACGATTGCGATCTGACCTGTGGAGGTTTCCTGGATGCGGTGCCTCGGCTGCGCATCGCACACCTGGCCCGCGCAGTGTCGAGCCTTCGTTCGATAGAAGAGGGCGTAGAACTCACATCCCAAGCAGATACCAAATGCCGATTCGAAGAACAGGAACACGAGGCATGTCAGGCAGATGAGGCCCGTGCTCGGGCTGGTCGCATTGAGCACGACGAGGAAGACGAACATGACCGACGCCAGCACCAAGCCGATGATCCACGCGACCCTTTTTGCGGGGCGCCAACGAACTCCGGCTGCTGCCGGCCGACTATCAGCCGCCCGATGATGAGAGTCGGAGCGAACCTGGGGTTGACGAGAACCCGCACGATGAAATCG
>Ga0209048_10002259_pt1 | contig 19271 bp, 19 predicted proteins | sample FrelakmetCRP12CR_FD_187146 | JGI IMG/M metagenome (GOLD analysis project Ga0209048, IMG submission 187146) | Freshwater lake sediment microbial communities from the University of Notre Dame, USA, for methane emissions studies - CRP12 CR (SPAdes)... | ecosystem: Environmental > Aquatic >... | reverse complement strand
TCTGGTGCCCGGAGAGGGAATCGAACCCACACGGTGTCACCACCACCGGATTTTGAGTCCGGCGCGTCTACCAGTTCCGCCATCCGGGCATGCCAGATCGCGCAGTATATGCGATTGTCTCACTTGGTAGTATGGCCCTAAGAATGCAGCGCACGGACTTTCACTATGACCTTCCTCAGGAACTCATCGCCCAGCGTCCGGTCACGCCGCGCTCCGCCAGCCGGCTGCTCGCGCTCGACGGCGGCGCAGGTTCATGGCGGGACCTGCGTTTTGGCGATTTCCCGGGGCTTTTGACCTCCGCGGATCTCTTGGTGTTCAACGATACGCGCGTGATACCGGCGCGAATCCATGGAACGAAGGAAAGTGGCGGACGCGTTGAGCTGCTGCTCGAGCGCGTGCTCACAGCCGACACGGCGCTGATGCACGCCCGCGCCAGCAAGGGGCTGCGGCTGAACGCACGGGTGAATTTGCCCGGCGGCCACAGCGCGCACATGCTCGGCCGGGTCGGAGACCTTTATCGCTTGAAGTTCTCGGGTGACGTGCTGGCATTTTTTGAAGCGCACGGAGATGTGCCACTGCCCCCCTATATCGATCGCGCGCCCGAGTCCGCCGATCGTGAACGTTACCAGTGCGTGTTTGCGCGAGCGCTGGGCGCGGTGGCCGCGCCGACGGCGGGCCTGCACTTCGACGGCGATATCTTTGCTGCGCTTGAGAATCGGCGGGTGAAGCATGCGTTCGTGACCTTGCACGTCGGCGCCGGAACCTTTCAGCCGCTGCGGGTGGACGACATCGAGGGGCATGAAATGCATGCCGAATACCTCGAGGTGCCGCAATCCACTTGCGATGCGATCAATTCCGCGCGCGCCGCCGGGGGCCGGGTGATCGCCGTGGGTACGACGGTGGTGAGGAGCTTGGAGACGGCGGCCGGCGGCGGCGCGATCTCGCCTTATCGAGGGTTGACGCGCATATTCATCAAGCCGGGGTACCGGTTTCGCGCGGTGGATGCGATGGTGACCAATTTTCATCTGCCCGAGTCGACATTGCTGATGCTGTGCGCGGCATTCGTTGGAAAAGACGCGCTGCTCGCGGCCTATGAGCACGCGATCGAAGATCGGTACCGGTTCTTCAGTTACGGCGATGCGATGTTTTTGACTCCCGCAGCGGCTGCTTTGGAGCGCGCGTGAAGGCACCGCCCGGCATGCGTTTCGAGCTGCTGCGGCGGGACGGAGCCGCACGGCGCGGCCGCTTGGATTTCGCGCGAGGCGCTGTCGAGACGCCGGCATTCATGCCGGTGGGGACCTATGGTACGGTCAAGGCGATGACGCCGGAACAGCTGGAGGGCATCGGCGTCGAGATTATTCTCGGCAACACCTTCCATTTGTACTTGCGCCCCGGCCTCGAGGTGATCGCGGCGCATCACGGCTTGCATCGCTTCATGCATTGGCGCCGTCCGATCCTCACCGATTCCGGCGGGTTTCAGGTGTGGAGCCTCAAGGACATGCGCAAGATAACCGAGGAAGGCGCGAGCTTTCGCTCGCCGGTCGACGGCGCGCCGGTGTTTCTGTCGCCCGAGGAGTCGATGCGCATCCAGCGCGTCCTGGGTTCGGACATCGCGATGAGCTTCGATGAATGCACGCCCTATCCGGCGACCGAGGCACAGGCGCGCGCTTCCATGGAGTTGTCGATGCGCTGGGCGCTGCGCGGCTTTCGCGAATACTACGGCAACGAGCCGCCCGGGACGCTGTTCGGCATCGTACAGGGCGGCACTCACGGAAATTTGCGCGCGGCGTCGCTCGAGGCGCTCGAGGACATCGGATTTGCGGGACTTGCCGTCGGCGGCCTCGCGGTGGGCGAGAGCGAAGCGGAACGCAGCGAGGTCCTCGAGGGACTGGTGCCGCACATGCCGGCGCACAAACCCCGTTACCTGATGGGCGTCGGTCGTCCGGAAGACATCGTCGAGGCCGTGCGGCGCGGAATCGACATGTTCGATTGCGTCATGCCGACGCGGCACGCGCGCAATGCGCATCTATTCACGCGCTCGGGCGTGCTCAATATTCGTAACGCGGCGCATCAGAAGGATACCGGTCCGGTCGAGGAGGGGTGCGCGTGCTATACCTGCCGCTACTACAGCCGCGCCTACCTGCGCCACTTGGATAAATGCGGCGAAATATTGGGTTCGCAACTGAACACGATCCACAATTTGTATTTCTATCAGCGCCTGATGGCGGAAATTCGCTCGGCGATCGAGGCCGGGCGGTTCGCGGACTTTACGGCCGAGTTCTACGCGCTCATGGGCCGCCGGCCGGACGGAACGGCCGTCCAGGCCAACCCCTAGGGATCATGCCGCCCGGACGCGTTAATATTTAGGGCAGCCTGCTGTATACTGCACGGCTTTGTGCTGCGGCGTCCGCCGCAATAAACGGGTGTAACGCTATGGATTTCCTCATTAATTCGGCCCATGCGCAGGCAGCCGGCGGGTCCGGCGGGCAAAGCATGATGAGCGCTTTGCTGCTGCCGGTGCTGCTTTTGTTGGTGTTTTATTTTCTGTTGATTCGGCCGCAGAACAAGCGCGCCAAAGAACAGCGGGAGATGCTGTCGAAAATCGTTGTCGGGGATGAGGTGGCGACCACCGGCGGAATTCTCGGCAAGGTGCTCGAGGTTGGAGATCAGTTCCTGACCTTGGAAATCGCCAGCGGCGTGAGCATCAAGCTGCAAAAACTCCAGGTTGCGCAACTGCTGCCCAAGGGCACGGTCAAGAGCGCATGAATTCGTATCCGCGCTGGAAGATCGCGCTGGTTGCGGTGGTGGTCTTGTTCGGGATCTTTCTGGCGCTGCCCAATCTTTTCGGCGAAGAGAATGCGTTGCAATTGGCCCGCGATCGGGCAGCCGTGCAAGCAAGCGATCGCACCGGGATCGAGGAGTTGCTCAAATCCAAGGGCGTGACGCCGAGCGGCGCATTCCTGGAACAGGGTCGATTGACGCTGCGATTCAGCAGCAAACAAGATCAGTTGAAAGCGCGCGATTTGATTGCCGAAGCGCGCCCCAATCAGTTCACGATCGCCTTGTCGCAGGCGTCACGGGTTCCGGAATGGATGCGCAATTTGGGGCTGAGTCCGTTGAAGCTGGGCCTGGACCTGCGGGGCGGGGTCTACCTCGTCTATCAAGTGGACGTACAGGGCGCGGTGAGGCAGCAGCTCGATCATCGCGAACAGGATTTCCGCGCATCGTTGCGCAACGCGCGCGTGCCTTACCAGGATGTGCAAGTGGACTACCCGGCCGATCGCGTCAGGGTGATGTTTCGCGACGCCGACAGCTTGGCCAAGGGCAAGGCCGCGATCCTTTCCGACAACCGCAATTTGAATCTGACCGAGACCACGGTTGGGAGCTCGCCCGCCCTGGAACTGAAGCTGACGCCTCAGGAAATCAAGGAGCGGCAGGATTACGCGGTTCAGCAAAACATCATCATCCTGCGCAATCGCTTGAATAGCCCGGAACTCGCGGTGTCCGAGCCGCAGGTCGCGCGCGAGGGCGTGGACCGCATCGCGATTCAATTGCCCGGGCTTCAGAATTCCGCCGAGGTGAAGAAGATTCTCGGTAAGACGGCGACCTTGGAATTCCGCATGGTCGACGAAACCAACAATCCGCTCGAAGCCGCGGCCACCGGGCGTGCGCCGCTGGGCTCGAAGCTGTACTACACGCGTGAGAAGCAGCCGGTGCTGCTCAAGCGCGACGTGGTGGTCACCGGAGATCAGCTGACCGACGCCTCGTTCCAGCCAAACACCCAGGACGGCCCTGCGGTGTCCGTGAGCCTGGATAGTCGCGGCGCCGCGAAAATGCTGAAAAATACCGAGGAGAACATCGGCCATCTGATGGCCGTGGTGTTCATCGACCGTTCGCGCGAAAAGAACGCCCAGGGCGTCGACGTGGACCGCGTCACGGAAGAAGTCATCAACCGCGCGACCATTCGCGGGGTATTCAGCAATAATTTCCAGATCACGGGCGTCAACCCGATCGAGGGCCGTGAGCTCGCGCTGCTGCTGCGCGCCGGCGGTTTGGCGGCGCCGCTGTCCGCGGTGGAGGAACGCGCCATCGGTCCGAGCCTCGGTCAGGACAACATCGACAAGGGCATCAACGCCATGGTCTTCGGCATGTTGGCGGCCTTCGTGTTCATGGCAATCTACTACAAGGTATTCGGCCTGATCGCGGATGTGGTCCTGGTCGCCAACGTCGTGCTGCTCACCGCATTGTTGTCGCTGGTGGGAGCCGCGCTGACGCTGCCGGGAATCGCGGCCGTCGTATTGACCGTCGGTATGGCGGTCGACGCCAATATTTTGATCTATGAGCGCATCCGCGAAGAATTGCGCAACGGCGTGTCGCCGCGCGCGGCAATCACGGCCGGCTTCGATCGGGCGTTCTCCGCCATCTTTGACTCCAACGTCACCGCGGCGATTGCGGGCTTGGTGCTGTGGCTGTTCGGCGCCGGCGCGGTGCGCGGTTTCGCGGTGGTGCTGGTGCTCGGTATCGCCACCTCGATGTTCACCTCGGTGATGGGTAGCCGTGCGCTGGTTCAGGTTATCTACGGCGGTAAGCGCAAGGTCGAGCGCTTGTCCATATAAGGTTCTCTTCGAGGTTCAGGTCCATGGAATTCTTTCACAAGGTAACGCGCTTCCCGTTCATGAACACCCGCAAGGTGTGGTACGGGCTGTCCGCGGCGCTGATCCTCGCATCTTTCGGCCTGGTGGCGGTGCGCGGCCTGAACCTGGGTGTCGATTTCACGGGGGGCGTGGTGGTCGAAACCAGCTTCCCGCAGGCGCCGAATATCGAACAGTTGCGCGCCGCTTTGAGCCGCTCGGGCGTGCCCGCCGCGCAAGTGCAGGCCTTCGGCAGTTCGCGCGACATCTTGGTGCGCTTACCGCCGGATCCGAACGTGAAGGGTGAGCAGATCGGGGCGCGGATTCTCGAGGTGTTCAAGACCGTCGACGCCAATGCTAAGCTGCTGCGTACGGAGGTGGTCGGACCGCAGGTGGGTCAGGAATTGTTCGTCAAGGGCGGTTGGGCGTTGGTGGCGACGCTTGCATTGATCTTGGTTTATGTATTGCTGCGTTTCACACCCAAGCTCGCGCTCGGCGCGATTTTCGCCGTATTGCACGATCCGATCTGCGTGGTGGGTTTCTTTGCCTTGACGCAGATGACCTTCGATCTCACGGCGATCGCGGCCATCCTCGCGGTCATCGGCTATTCGCTGAATGACACCGTCATCGTATTCGACCGGGTGCGCGAGCGCGCGCGCGCCGCGCGCAGGCTCCCCATTGCCCAAGTCATCGACGAGTCCATCAATCAGACGCTCTCGCGAACCTTGATGACGAAGCTGGTTACGCTGCTGGTGGTGGTGGCGCTGCTGATATTCGGCGGAGAAACGCTGCACGGATTCTCCGCGGCATTGGTGATAGGCATTCTGGCGGGCACTTATTCGTCGATTTACATTTCGGCCGCGCTCGCCTTGGATTTGGGGCTTCGGACCGACGATCTGTTGGAGCGCAAGCTCACCAAGCCCGAAGAAATCGACGGTTTGCCTTAGCGCGACGCCCTCAATAGAGTGGTTCGATGGCACTGCTCGCCGATCCGCAGACTTGGCTGTCGTTCGCGACGCTTGCGCTGCTCGAGATCGTCCTCGGCATCGACAACATCATCTTCCTCTCCGTTCTCGTCGGCCGCCTGCCGCAGGCGAGGCGCAGAAGCGCTCGCTTCGTGGGATTGGGTTTCGCGATGCTGACGCGCATTGGGTTGCTGTTTTCCGTCCTCTGGCTCGCCAACCTGCGCGAGCCGCTGTTCGCGCTCTTCGGCAGGGGGATATCGAGCCGCAGTTTAATTCTGTTTGCCGGCGGATCGTTTCTGGTCGTAAAAAGCGCCCTGGAAATTCGCGACATGCTGAACGGCGAAAGCGCCGAGCGCAAAATGGGGTTGATGGACGGTTTCTGGCTGATCATCCTGCAGATCGGCGTCGTCGATATCGTGTTCTCGGTGGATTCGGTGTTCACGGCGATCGGACTTGCGAACCGACTGGAGGTGATGGTCGCCGCCATCGTCGTCTCGGCGGCCATGATGATGGTGGTCTCCTCGACGGTCAGCGGCTTCATCGAGCGGCACCCGGCGATCAAGGGTTTGGCACTGGCGTTTCTCGTGATGGTAGGGGCTTCCCTGATCGCTGAGTCGGTGGATGTGCACGTCCCGCGGGCCTACCTGTATGGTTCGATGGCCCTGTCGGCCGCCGCGCTCTGGACTCGCCTGCGTTTGCGGCGGCGGGGTTAACGTGTAGAGTGCCGATATCAGTGTTGACGCCGGGTGCATGACATGAATATCAGAGGGATGTTGGCAACCAAGCCGATTGCGACCTATCAGAAAGAGGCCTCCGATAAGACGCTGGTGCGGGCGCTCGGCATCCCGTCCCTGATCGCATTCGGCATCGGCGGCATCATCGGCACCGGCATTTTTGTGCTGACCGGACTGGCTGCCGCCCAGCACGCCGGCCCCGCCATCGTGATTTCCTTCGTCATCGCCGGTATCGGCTGCATGTTCGCGGGGCTGTGCTATTCCGAATTCGCCGCGATGGTGCCGGTCGCCGGCAGCGCCTACGCCTATAGCTACGCGACCTTGGGTGAATTCGTGGCGTGGTTCGTCGGCTGGAATCTGATACTCGAATACATGATGGCCTGCTCCACGGTGGCGGTCGGTTGGAGCCGCTACTTCGTGAAACTGCTCGATCACTACGGCATCAACTTCATTCCGGACTGGCTGAGTTCGGCGCCGTTCGAGGCGGCCGACGTCGGCTTTCAAGTGCATCAAACCGGGGCCTTCCTCAATTTGCCGGCGATCGGCATCATCGTCGCCGCAACGGCTCTGTGCTACAAGGGCATCAAGGAATCGGCGGTAGTCAACACCATCATCGTGGCGATCAAGGTCAGCATCGTCATCGCCGTGATCGTCTTCGGCGCCGTGTACGTCAATACCGCGAACTGGGTGCCCTACATCCCGAAGAACACCGGCACCTTCGGCGAGTTCGGCTGGAGCGGCATACTCCAGGCCTCGGCCATCATTTTCTTCGCTTATATCGGGTTCGACGGCGTCTCCACCGTCGCCCAGGAGGCCAAGGATCCGCAGCGCGGCATGCCGATCGGTATGCTCGGGAGCCTCGGCATCTGCACGGTGCTCTACATCCTCATGTCGAGCGTGATGACCGGGTTGGTGCCCTTCAAGCAGCTCAATGACGCGGCGCCGGTCGCGGTCGCGCTCGAGTCACACCCGCAACTCTTCTGGCTGTCGAGCTGGGTCATTTGGGGAGCGCTGTTCGGATTGACCTCGGTGATCATCACCATGATCATTCCGCAAGCGCGCATCTGGCTCACCATGTCGCATGACGGGCTGCTGCCGAAATTCTTCGGCGCCGTGCACCCCAGGTTTCGCACGCCGCATGTTGCCACGCTGATCACCGGCGTATTGGCGGCGACGTTCGCCGGGCTCCTGCCGATCGGCATTCTGGGCGAACTGGTGTCGATCGGCACGCTGATTGCCTTCATCGTCGTGTGCCTGGGGGTCCTGGTGCTGCGCTATACGCGGCCCGATTTGCGCCGTCCTTTCAGAGTCAAGTGGGTTTGGTTCACCGCGCCCATGGGAGTGATTTTCTGCGCCGGCATGGCCGCCTCGCTCCCCACCGCCACATGGTGGCGGCTGGTACTGTGGAGCGCGGTCGGCATCGCAGTTTATCTCCTCTACGGCTACCGAAACAGCCGCCTACGCACACCGGAGATTCCCGGCGGGGCGGCCTCCGTCGCGCCCGCCGCCGACTAGCTGCGCAAGGCCGGCGGCGTTAAAGGACCGAGCGCATCGAGCAATCCCTGGTACACCTTCGGATTGCCGGCAACGATATTGGGCCCGAGCGTGTATTCGGCGCCGGCCAGTGTGCCGACGCGCCCTCCAGCTTCCTGGATGAGCAGAGTACCGGCGGCCGTATCCCAGGGCGCAAGGCCAAACTCCCAAAACCCGTCGATGCGGCCTGCCGCCACGTAGGCGAGGTCGAGCGCGGCGGCGCCGGGTCGGCGCACGCCGGCCGCGGTGCCCATAATCACCTTGAGCATGGCCAGATAATCATCGATGTGAGCCGCCTCCATGCGATAGGGGAAGCCGGTGCCGATCAGCGAGCCTTCCAGCGTGCGCTGGCTGCTGACGCGAATTTTCTTTCCCTCGAGCTGTGCGCCGTCGCCTCGCGATGCGGTGAAGAACTCCTGTCGCATGGGATCGTAAACCACCGCCTGCTGGAGGCGTCCGCGGTGCTGAAGGGCGATCGATACGGCGAAAGTCGGGAAGCCATGCAGGAAATTCGTCGTGCCGTCGAGCGGATCGATGATCCACACGAATTCGCTGTCCCCGCCGCCCCGGCCGCTCTCCTCGGCGAGAAAGGCATGGTCGGGATGACTGCGCCGAATCGTCGCGATGATCTCCGCCTCGGCCTTGCGATCGATGTCGGTGACGAAGTCGTTGCGGCCCTTGGTGTCGATTTTCACCGAATCGAGACGCGACAGGCTGCGCACGATCAAATCACCGGCGCGCCGCGCGGCACGCATGCCGATATTGAGGAGTGGCTGCATAAGGTAGCGGTAGAATAGCAGAGCATGACCGCTCCCGTTCGCATCGTCCTGATAGATCCGAGCCATCCAGGCAACATCGGATCGGTGGCACGGGCGATGAAAAACATGGCTCTCAGCGAGCTCACGCTGGTCAGGCCGCGATCGTTCCCGCACGTGGACGCCAATGCGCTGGCGGCGGGTGCGGACGACATTTTGACGGGCGCGCGCATCGCGGAAACGGTGGCCGAAGCAATCGGCGACTGCAGCTTCATCGCCGGCACGACCTCGCGTCCGCGTTCCTATCACTGGGAATTCACCACCCCGCGCGACGTCGCGGCGCGCATCGCCGGCCTTGGAGATATGAACCGCGCGGCGTTGCTGTTCGGCTCGGAACGCTATGGGCTCGCCAACGAGGATTTGCAATATTGCAATGTACTGGTGCGCATACCCGCCAATCCCGACTATTGTTCGCTGAATTTGGCGATGGCGGTGCAGCTGCTCGCGTATGAGATATTCATGGCGCGCGAGCAGCCCCAATCGCGCATGCAATTGGAGCTGCCGCTGGCTCCGTCGAGCGATGTCGAACACTTTTACGCGCACCTGCATCAGGTTCTGAACGAGATCGATTTCGACGACCGTACCGGGCACCTGATGGAACGTTTGCGGCGGCTATTCAATCGTGCGCAGCTCGATCGCAACGAACTCAATATCATGCGCGGCATTTTGAGCGCCGTGCAGGGAAGGCGAGGCCAATCGGCGCGCCGTGCGCGCGAATGAGCCGTGCGCCCGACTGAGCGGTGCACGAGAATGAATAGCCCGAGCTGCGTCTATTTGGATTATGCGGCGACCACGCCGGTGGAGCCGCTGGTCGCCGCGCGCATGGCGGAGTGCCTCGGGCGCGATGGCGCCTTCGGCAACCCCGGGTCGACCAGCCACATATACGGAGAGGCGGCGAGCGAGCGGGTGGAGGCGGCACGGGCCGAGGTGGCGGCAACGGTGGGTGCGGAACCCGCCGAGGTCATCTGGACGTCGGGCGCCACCGAGGCGAATAATTTGGCGATTTTTGGCATTGCCCAATACAACGCCCAAGTCGGCCGGCATATCGTCACCGTGCGTACCGAACACAAGGCGGTGCTCGATCCTTGCCGGGAACTCGAGCGCCGCGGATGGCGCGTGACCTATCTCACGCCGGATAGGAGCGGCGTGCTTGATCCCGCAGAGGTGGCGGCGGCGCTGCGGCCGGACACGGTGCTGGTGTCCGTCATGCACGTCAACAACGAAATCGGCGTCATTCAGGACATTGCCTCGATTGCGGCGCTGTGCGCGCGGTCCGGCAGCGCGCGCCTGCACGTGGATGCCGCGCAGAGCATCGGCAAGTGCGCCGTGAACTTCAGCGAACTCGGCATCGATCTTCTGTCCCTGTCGGCGCACAAGGCGTACGGCCCGAAGGGCGTCGGGGCTTTGGTCGTGTCCCGCGCGAGGGGGGTGCAATTGAAGCCGCTGCAATATGGCGGTGGGCAGGAGCGGGCTCTGCGCTCAGGCACCGTGGCGACCCATCAGGTGGTCGGCATGGGCGCAGCGTTCGCTCTCGTCAACACCGCGCCGCAGGACGAGACTCTGCGCATCGCGCTATTGAGAGATCGGCTGTGGGATGGGCTCCGCTCGATCGGCGGCGTGCTGCGCAACGGCGACTTCAAGCACTCGGTGCCCCATTTGCTCAACGTGTCGTTCGAGGGCGTCGAGGGAGAGAGCCTGCTCGCAGCCGTTCGGCCGCATATCGCCGTATCGACCGGCTCCGCCTGCACCTCGATCACCCAGGAGCCGTCCTATGTATTGCGCGCCCTGGGCCGCGACGATCGTCTTGCCGAAAGCAGCCTGCGTTTCAGCTTTGGCCGCTTTTCAACCGAGGCCGACGCCGATACCGCCGTGAGTGTGGTGAAGCGGGCCGTGGAGCGGCTGCGCCGGATCGGCGGCGCATGACCTACAACGAACTGACGCGCCGGTATTTCGAGGACGCCTGCGAGGTCGCCGGCGTCCTGATCGGGCCGGACTGCTTTCGCGGCGCATCCGGCAGCCGGGCGCAAGGAACCTGGGTGCAATTCGACGTGCAAGTCGATTCGAATGCCCACCCGGGAACCGTTCGAGCGGTGCGCTTCCAGGCCTTTGCATGCCCTCACATCATCGCGGTGTCTGCTTGGCTGGCGGAGCAAGCGCCGGGGCGCGAGATCAAGGCGCAGTTGCCGGAGAGCGTGCAGTCCCTTCGGGAGCGCTTCGACGTACCCATTCCAAAGCTCGGACGACTGCTGATCGTGGAAGATGCGTGGATGGCCGCCCTGCGCGCGGCGCAGGCGGCGAGGTCGCGGGGGGCGGAATAACGCCCCCCTAAGCGCGAAAACGTATCCTCGAGCCGGAAATTTTGCGGCGCAATGCGTAAACGATGCGAAAATTACGATCGGGTCACGTGCACAAGGGGCGTATGCGTGTTATTGATATAAATTGAATTTGCTCTCTAGCGTGAGCAGGGGCGGCGCGGTATGGCGATATCATTGACAGAATCGGCGGCTGATCGAGTTCGCTCTCACCTGGCGAAGCGAGGTGCCGGAGTCGGCCTGCGGGTCGGCATCAAGAAGACCGGCTGCTCGGGGTTCGCGTATGTGGTCAATTATGCCGACGAGATTCGCCCCGACGATGCGGTATTCGAGGCGCGCGGCGTCAAAGTCGTGGTCGACGCGGCAAGTTTGCCGCTGATCGACGGCACCGTGGTCGATTTCGTCAAACAGGGTCTCAACGAGGCATTTAAGTTTCAGAACCCCAAAGCCAAGGGCGAATGCGGCTGCGGCGAAAGCTTCAACGTCTGAGCAAGGCCGTCGGTGCGCCCCGGGGGTGAGCCCGCGGCGCGTTAGGCCGCGGCGAACCGAACCGCGGTTTTTCCAAGTAATACAGGCACTTCGGCCGTCGTTCTGATTGCCTGGAGGCGCCCTCTCCAGTACACTTCGCGGTCTTTGTCGGCCCCCAAGAAGGGCAATCCCGCAACCTATCCGAGGTCGTCATGCCCGTTGAGCGCACACTGTCCATTATCAAGCCCGACGGCGTCGGCCGTAACCTGATCGGCGAGGTGCTGCGCCGGTTCGAACAGAAGGGCTTGCGGGTAGTGGCTGCGCGGATGATGCATCTGTCGCCGGCGGAGGCCGAAGGATTTTACGCCGTCCATCGTGAGCGGCCGTTCTTCAAGGATTTAGTGAAATTCATGACGTCGGGTCCGGTCATGGTGCAAGTGCTCGAGGGCCAGGGGGCGATCGCCAAGAATCGCGAGGTGATGGGTGCGACCGATCCGAAAAAGGCCGCTCCAGGCACGATCCGCGCCGATCTTGCCACCAGCATCGATGAGAACATCGTCCATGGTTCGGATGCACCCGAGACCGCCGCGCGGGAAATCGCTTATTTCTTTCGCGAGATTGAGGTCTGCCCGCGTACGCGCTAGCGTATTCGGGCAGCGCCATCGGGAGCAACGAGCGTGATCGGCGAGCGCGTCAATCTTCTAGGCTTACCGCGTGCGGAGCTCGAGGCGTTCGTCGCCGACCGCCTCGCCGCCAAGCCGTTTCGCGCTCGCCAGTTGATGAAGTGGATTTATCGGCGGCGCGCGGCCGACTTCTCCGCCATGAGCGATCTGGCGCAGGACTTTCGCGCGCAACTTAAGGAAGTGGCCAAGATCGCCGTGCCCGAGATCGTCACCCAGCAGATCTCCTCTGACGGTACCCGCAAGTGGATGCTGCGCATGGACGAGGCGCAGGGCATCGAAACGGTCTACATTCCCGAACCCGGCCGCGGGACGCTGTGCATATCGAGCCAGGTCGGCTGTGCCATGGACTGCACGTTTTGTGCGACTGCGCAGCAGGGGTTCAACCGCAATCTGAGCGTCGCGGAAATCGTCGGTCAGGTGTGGCTTGCGCACCGCGAACTCACTGAGGCGCGCGCCGACGGACGAACCATTACCAACATCGTGTTCATGGGAATGGGCGAACCGCTCGCCAACTATCGCAATGTGGTGCCGGCCATGCGCATTTTCATGGATGATTTGGGATACGATTTGTCACGCCGGCGGGTTACTTTGAGCACTTCGGGCTTGGTGCCGCAAATCTATAAATTGGCCGATGAGTGCAACGTGGCCCTGGCGGTGTCGTTGCATGCGCCGAATGACGCCTTGCGCGATGAGCTCGTGCCCATCAATCGCAAACACCCCATCGCAGAGCTGCTCGCGGCATGTTGGCATTACATCGACAAGCAAAACGGCCGCAGCGTCACCTTCGAGTACGTCATGCTCGACGGAATCAACGACAGGCCCGAGCATGCGAAGGCGCTGGCGCATCTATTGCGTGACCGGCCGGCGAAGCTCAATTTGATCCCCTTCAACGCCTTTGCGGGCACGCGCTATCGGTGCTCGCCCGCCTCAACGATTGTGCGGTTTCGCGACATTCTCAACGAGCACGGAGTCATTGCGACGATACGCCGCACGCGCGGCGAAGACATCGACGCGGCGTGCGGCCAACTCGCCGGCAGGGTAAAGGATCGCACCCTGATCCGGCTCGGCGCCAAATTGACGGGATCACGCGTGCCGGCGGAGGTCCCATGAGACGAAGTGCGACACGGCGAATGGTGCCGGCGATGGCGCTGATCCTGGTGTCGGCGTTGTCGGCTTGCCATAGCGCGCCGCAGGGTTACCAGCCGCCCGATCGCGGCGCAAGAAAACCCGAGCCCGAACAGGCCGCGGTGGCCAACATGCAGATGGCCATCGAGTACATGAGGACCAACAACCTCGGCAAAGCTCGCGAGCGCATCGAGCGGGCCCTTAAAGAAGCGCCCGACAATGCGAACGTCCAGGAAACCGCAGGCCTGGTGTACGAACGCCTCAATGAAATGTCGAAGGCGCAACGCGCTTTCGCGGAGGCGGTGCGTCTGGGCAAGCAAGATCCGGACATCATGAACAGCTATGCCGGCTTTCTATGCCGCACCGGCAAGGCGGCGGCCGGCGAAAAGATCTTCAGGGAAGTCGCGCGCAACCCGGTGTACCAGACTCCGGAGGTGGCGCTGGTCAATGCCGGCGTCTGCGACAGCGCGGCGGGCGATGCGCTGGATGCGCAGCGCTTTTTCGATCGCGCGCTGGCTATTCGCCCCAACATGCCGGAGGCTCTGCTGCAATCGGGCAATCTTGCGCTGGAGCGCGGTGATGCGAGGGAGGCCCTCGACTATGTGAAGCGCTTCCTGGCGGTGAATCAGCCGACTCCCGAAATTCTTTGGTTGGGGTTCCGCGCGGAACGCAAGCTCGGCGATAGCACCGAGGCGGCGGGTTATGCCCGGCGCGTGCAGGCCGAATTTCCCAATTCCGAACAGGCACTGGCACTGCGTTCCGGCGCCGACCGATGAGCGAGGTCGCGCAAACGCTCGGACAGCGGCTCAAGGCGGAGCGCGAACGGCGTGGAGTGAGCAAGCAAAAGGCCGCAGACGAAATGCATCTCGATTCGTGGGTCATCGACGCGCTCGAGGCCGGCGATTATCAGCGTATCGGTCCGCCCGTATACGCCAAGGGGCATCTGAAGAGATACGCGACCATTCTCGGATTGCCCACCGCGGAAGTCGCATCCGGATACGACACCAAGCCCGCCTCACCGGCGACCGCCGCATTGCAGCCCTCGAGCGTGCGCATGCGCTTCACCGCGCAGGATGCTGCAGGCCGGCCATGGACTAAAATGACGGCCGTCGCGGCCATTGCCGTCGCCGTCGGCGGCATCATTTGGTGGCGACCGTGGCACCAGCGATCCACCATCAGTGCCCCGGCGCCGGCCGGCGTGCCGGCGAGCGCACCGACGCCGAGCGGGGTATCGTCCGGCGCGCAAGACAGCGTGGAGCCCCCGCCCGCACCCGCTGTCGCCCCGGCGGCGCCGGCGCAGGCAGCTGATGCGGCGGGTCCCGCGGCGCGCGAGGCCGATTCAATGCCGGGAGCCGGGCCGGTGCGCCTTCGCCTGAGCTTCTCGGCGGACTCGTGGGTTGAGGTGCACGATTCGGCCGGCCGCCGCGTGTTTGCCGGTAACGGCCGCGCCAACAGCGTCAAGACGATCACCGGCACGGCGCCGTTCAAGGTGTACTTGGGATATGCCAGCGGCGTACAGCTCGAGATCAACGACCGAGCCGTCGCGATCGGGCCGCAATTCGTGAGCGGCGATGTCGCTCGCTTCGAGGCCGGCGCCGACGCGGTATTGAGGCGCGAATCACGGGCCAATTCGGCGAATGGCGCTCAATCGCGCGCCGGCGATGCGCCACACGACTGAGCGGTGAAACCATTTGAGTAAGATCATCGAGCCCCTACGAGGCGTTCACGATGTGCTGCCTGTACAGGCCGCGGCGTGGCAGCATCTGGAGAAGATCACGCGAGAAGTCTTTGCCGGCTACGGGTACGAGGAATTCCGAGTGCCGGTGATCGAGCAGACGCAATTGTTCAAGCGCTCGATCGGCGATTTCACCGACATCGTCGAGAAGGAAATGTTCAGCTTCGTCGATCAGGGCGAGGATCACATTACGCTGCGGCCCGAGGCGACCGCCGGAATCGTGCGCGCGGCGATATCGAACGGGTTGCTGCGCGAGGGCCGACTGCGCGTCTGGTGCATGGGCCCCATGTTCAGGCGAGAGCGCCCGCAGGCGGGACGCTACCGCCAGTTTCACCAAATAGATGCGGAGGCGTTTGGCTTCGAAGGGCCGGACATCGACGCGGAATTGATTTTGTTGTCCGCGCGGCTGTTGCACAGGCTCGGATTGGCGCGTCTTAAATTGCTGGTCAATTCGCTCGGAACGCCGCAGGTGCGCGCCGCGTATAAGGACCGGTTGGCGGCGTATTTCGGCGCGCACGAAGCGCAGCTCGACGAGGACAGCAAACGGCGACTGCGCGGCAATCCGCTGCGTATCCTGGACAGCAAGAACCCGGATATGCAGCGCATCCTCGCCGGCGCGCCGCTCCTGCTCGATGCGCTGGATGCCGAATCGAAGGCGCATTTCGAGGGGTTATGCGCCCACCTTGGCAGCGCCGGCATCGAGTATCATATCGAGCCGCGCTTGGTCCGTGGACTGGATTACTACACGCGTACGGTGTTCGAATGGACCACCGATGCGCTCGGCGCGCAGAGCACGGTTTGCGCCGGCGGACGTTACGACGGGCTGGTGGCGCAGTTGGGCGGACCCGCCACCCCCGGCATCGGCTGGGCGATGGGCCAGGAGCGCATTCTCATGCTGCTCGAAAAGCAGGGATTGAGTCCGCCGCGCGACGAGCCGCAGGTCTACCTGGTGCTTGTCGGGGATGGAACGGAGATTCAAGGCTTCAAACTGGCGGAGCGATTGCGCGACGCCTGGCCGGATCTGCGGTTGCAAATCAACCTGGGCGGCGGCAGCTTCAAGGCGCAATTCAAGCGCGCCGACAAGAGCGGGGCGCAGTTTGCACTCGTTTTAGGGGATGACGAAGTCGCTCGCGGGGTCGTTGCGTTGAAGGCCTTGCGCCAAGATTTGGCGCAGGAGGAATGCCCGATAGACGGAATCAGTGAACGCTTGGGGTCATTGCTGGGTCTATAGACGGGCTCAAGGTAGCGGAGAAATCATGGCAGACGAATATTTGACCGACGACGAACAGCTGGAACACGTCAAGCGCTTGGCCGGGGAATATGGTCCCTGGATGCTCGGCGCGCTTGTGATCGGAGTGGCCTTCACGGTCGGTCTGCGCTATTACGAGCATCATCGAAATGAGCGTGCGCTGCAGGCGGCCGCGCAGTTCGGCGAAATGGCGTCCGCGCTTCAGCACGACGACCGCGCCAAGACGCGGCAGATCGCCGAGGGTTTGATCGCAGCCTATCCGGCATCGCCCTACGCTGATCAGGCGAAACTCATGCTTGCGCGGCTGGACGTCGACGAAGGGCAAGTCGCGAAGGCGATCGCGCCCCTGACCGAAGTCATGAGTGACTCGAAGGATACCGAACTTCGGCACATCGCTCGGCTGCGTCTCGCGCGGTTGCTGATCGATCAAGGTAAACCGGACGATGCGCTGAAGACACTCACCGATGAGCCGGGCGCATTCGCTGCGCCCTATCACGAGGTGCGCGGCGACGCGTTTCTTGCCAAGAAGGACATTCGGCAAGCACAGAATGAATATAAGGCGGCGCTCGAAAATGACCCCGCGAGCAAGGTGGATTCGGGCCTGCTGACATTGAAAATAGCGGACCTGGGATTGCCCGCGGCGCCGGCTGCGCCCGCCGCAACCGCCAGCGCCAGCTCTGGCGCCGATACCTCGAACAAGGCCAAACCCTGATGCGCCTACTGCTCCCCCTAGCCCTTGCGGCTCTGCTCTTCGCCGCCGGCTGCAGCAAGGACAAGGACGTCGAACCACCGGCGGCACTGGTGAAATTTCCGGCCACGCTGCCGGTAAAGAAGATCTGGGGCGACAATGTCGGAGGCGGCAAGAAACAAGTGCTGCTGCGGCTCGGTCTGGGGCCGGCGGTCGACAACGGCCTGGTGTTCGCGGGCTCGGACCAGGGCGAGCTGCTTGCGGTCTCCCTGGAAACCGGCAAGAAGGTTTGGCTGAAGAAACTCGGTTTGCCCCTGTCCGCCGGTCCCGGCGCGGGTTATGGGATGGTGGTGGTCGGATCGACCAAGGGTTCGGTGATCGCCTTGGATGCCGCGACCGGGCGCGTGCTGTGGAAAACACGGGTAAATTCCGAACTGCTGTCGGCGCCTGCTATCGGTGAAAAGGTCGTGGTGATGCGCGCGGTCGACGGCCATTTGCATGGTTTTGATGCGCGCAATGGGACGGAATTGTGGTCGGTCGAGCAGCAGGTGCCGCGTTTGAGCTTGCGCGGCACGGCGATTCCGGTGATCGCCAAGGAAATGGCCATCAGCGGCTTCGACAACGGCAAGGTCATGGCCGTGTCGCTGAGCACCGGCGATACCGTGTGGGATACGGCACTCGCTTCGCCGCATGGCAGGACGGAGCTCGACCGTCTGGTCGACGTCGACTCGGCGGTGCGCGTGATCGGCGATAATGTATTTGCCGCCGGCTTTCAAGGGCGCACCGCCATGCTCGCCATCGATTCCGGCCAGATCTGGTGGGCGCACGATATGTCGAGCGATCGCGGATTGTCGGTGGACGATGACAATCTGTTCGTGACGCAATCCGACGGCGTCGTGGTGGCGATGCGTCAGCGCGATGGGTCCGAGGTGTGGCGCAACGACAAGCTGAAGCGGCGAGGCTTGACCACGCCCGTCGTGACCAGCACCGCCATCGCGGTCGCCGACTATCAGGGTTATTTGCACTGGCTGGACAAGGCGACCGGAGTACTGGTGGCGCGGCAGCGCGTGGCCAAATACCGCGTCAGCAATCCGCCGGTGGCGGTCAAGGACACCGTGGTCGTCCTCACCGACAGCGGCAGCTTGGCCGCATTCCGCGCTACGCCCCCTCCAAAACCGTAACCCCGACGTGCTGCCCGTAGTCGCACTGATCGGCCGGCCGAATGTGGGCAAATCGACCTTGTTCAACGCCATGACCGGCACCCGCGATGCGCTGGTCGCCGATCTGCCGGGGTTGACCCGCGATCGGCAGTACGGCTTCGCGCGCCGCACCGACGTACCCTGCATCGTGGTCGACACGGGCGGCCTGGTCGAAAACGCAGGGTCCATCGAGAGTCTGATGGTTGCGCAGACCGAACGCGCGATTGCGGAGGCTGATCGCCTGATCGTGTTGGTTGACGGCCGCGCGGGGATAACGCCTCAGGATCAGTACGTCGCGCAGTTGGCGCGGCGCAGCGGCAAGCCCGTGCTGTTGGCCGTCAATAAGACCGAAGGATTCGATCACGACATCGCCGTTGCCGACTTTCATCAATTGGGGCTGGGCCAGCCGCATCCAATTGCGGCTGCCCACGATCAGGGCGTGGTTTCGTTGCTCGAGGCGGCGCTCGATGGGCTCACCGCCGATCCCCACGACGGTCCGGAAATGACCGGCATCAAGGTCGCGGTCATAGGCCGACCCAATGTGGGAAAGAGCACGCTGATCAATCGCTTGCTGGGCGAGAATCGACTCGTCGCCTACGACCAACCCGGCACCACGCGTGATGCCGTCATGGTGCCCTTCGAGCGCGATGGCGAGCGCTACACGCTGATCGACACGGCGGGTGTGAGGCGTCGTGCCCGTGTGGAGGAAGCGGTCGAGAAATTCAGCGTAATCAAGACGCTGCAGGCAATCGAAACCGCCCACGTGGTGGTGGCGGTCATGGACGCGCAAGACAATGTCGCCGAGCAAGACGCAAGCCTATTGGGCACCGTGATCGAGCAGGGCCGGGCGCTGGTTCTTGCCGTCAACAAGTGGGACAACATTCCGACCGAACAGCGCGACCTGATCCGCAGCCAGATCGAGCAGCGCTTGCAGTTCGCGGATTTTGCGCCGCTGCATTTCATCTCCGCACGCCACGGCAGCGGCGTGGGGGAGTTGCTTGCGTCCGTGCGCAATGTTTACGCCGCGGCTACGCGCGATATGGGTACGCCGGAGCTGACCCGCGTGCTGGAAGCAGCGATCGAGAGTCACCAGCCGCCGCTGGTGAGCGGGCGGCGCATCAAGCTGCGCTACGC
>Ga0209048_10002258_pt1 | contig 19286 bp, 16 predicted proteins | sample FrelakmetCRP12CR_FD_187146 | JGI IMG/M metagenome (GOLD analysis project Ga0209048, IMG submission 187146) | Freshwater lake sediment microbial communities from the University of Notre Dame, USA, for methane emissions studies - CRP12 CR (SPAdes)... | ecosystem: Environmental > Aquatic >... | reverse complement strand
CGATAGCACAAGATCGACGTTGTGCGGTGGACTTATTATAACGGATAAATGCTGGTGATACAAGATTGATGAACGTGGTATGTTATACTAGAAGCAGCCGTAGGGGCGCAATTATGCTGATTCAAAATAACCCAGACATTCGTAGGTGCCGATTTATGGACCCTGATAAGCATCAACCGAAGGCACAATCAAAGACTTCGTAGGGGCGAGTGCGGTTGGGTGGATGGGTGGTGTGCCTTTATGGTCGCCCGGGGGGGGGGAGATACGGCCTATTCATCGTTGAGCCGACATCTTCAAGCGACCCACAGCAGGCGACCATAAAGGCACACACAACCCCACATCATCCACCCTCGCCCCTACGAATGTTGATGGGCTTTTCTCAGGTTGATGCCAATTGGGCGCAATGAATTGCGCCCCTACATAAGGACGTAGAACCAACGAAGCAGTGAATTTGACAACACAGCTATTTCTTGATACCATCTTACATGTGTCAAATCGTGTCAAGATGCTTCATTGCAAAACTTTGAGGCGTGGTTCAGGCAAATGGTGGGGCGCTTGCGCTGTCCTGGTGGCTAACACGTGCTTAAATGAGATGTATTTGTGCCATCGGCGCCCACCCAGGTTCAAAGTTGACTTGTGTGGTAGTGGCTCTTGTGTTACACTACGTAACAAGAATATTTGTTCTAATATGGAGGTTGCCCATGGCTCGAGGTAGTAGCTACGGAGATAATTCGTCTTTGCCATCAATCCCAGTTACTCCTCAAACGTATATTCCCCGGCGTGCTACACGTGAACTTCCTGCCGTTCATAACGAGGAGTTTGAGACGGAAGAAGTTCCTGTGAGGCGAACTGGTGGTTTACCCTCTACACAGTATTACGTTGAAGAACACCACCCTCTTACCCGGCATCGCATCTGGCTGAATCCGATGCTCATTTGTATGGTTGTGATTGTGATTGGGTCATTGGTAATTATTAGCGCCGCACTCTACCAGAGACCAGGACCTTCCCAACTTGTCAATGACCCAAATGTGCGGTCTATAGCAATCCAGGTAGGTGGATCTGTAGACGTATTCAATACATGGCAGAATAGCAATGGACCAATAGTAAATAAAAAGCCGATTCCGATTCACAACGGCCCTTATGCCGTATTAGGCAAACCCACTATCAATGCGAGCTTTATCAATCAGGTACTGGCAAGTTATAATTCTCCGGCCGCAGGTAAAGGGCAGACGCTTTATGATCTGGGCGTGAAGTATGGCATTGATCCAGTTTTTGCTCTGGCTTTCTTTATGCACGAAAGCCTCTTTGGTACAACAGGTGAGGCTCGGGCCACACTATCGCTTGGCAATTCGCGCTGCATTCCAACAAGACCATGTATAGACCAGAACAGGGGTGGCTATGCACAGATGTATAGTTGGGAAGATGGTTTTGATCAGTTTTACAAACTGATCCGCAATCTGTATATCGCTCAATGGGGACTAGTCACGGTCGATCAGATAATCCCTACATATGCGCCTAATAGCGATGGCAATAACGAAAAAGAATATATCGCGACATTGAAGTACGAGATAGATAGCTGGCGAGCGGGTATTCTTAGACCGTAATCAATCCTTGTTCTAATGCCTTACTCAAAGCCTCGGTACGGCCTGAAACATTCAGCTTCTGGTAAATGTTAGCCAGGTGAAAGTTTACCGTGCGTTCGCTCACAATCAATCGCGCGGCGATCTCTTTGTTACGCATCCCTCTTGCTAAAAGGCTTAATACTTCCTGTTCTCTCGCAGTTAGAACTTCGTGGGTGAAACTTCCCTGGGCCTGTTTGCCAAAGCGCGAAATGAGGCGACCCGCGATTTGCGGTTGCACCAGTACCTCGCCCCGTGCCACAGTGCGTACTGCTTGAGCCAGTTCGTTTGCAGCAATATCCTTGAGCACATAGCCGTCAGCCCCTGCTCGTAGTGTTTCATATAGATAATCTTCGCGGTCCAGAGACGAAAGAAGCAGTACACGTGTATCTGGATTGAGTTGTTTAATCTGACGCAGCGCTTCAAGGCTTTGTCCATTGGGAAGAAGCGCATCCATGATGACTACCTGAGGGCCCAGTTCCATTGTCTCGCTAACCGCCTGTACTCCATCCGTTGCCTCTCCGACCACGGTAATATCTTGAGAGCCTTCTAACAAGCGCCTCAGTCCTGCCCTTGTGACTGCCTGCGCATCAACGACCAGCACTCTTGTAGCAGCATTGCCCTCGGCATCAAGCACCTGTTGTTCTTGCGCACTCTTGATCCTCTCTGCAGGTGGGATGTTTGTCTCTGTATGCATATGATGTATATATGGTATACGAGCCTTTACCTGTGTACCTTGCTCGATGCTGCTCTTGATCTCAATGAAGCCGCCAAGGTGTTCAATACGTTTTTGCAGGTGCGCTTGAAGATTACCATGAGTAGCGAACCGTCCACCTTCATCAGGTGATATGAAAGGTGGCGCGGCAACTTGATTATTGATACCGGGACTCGCATTGCCCGGCTCTGGTGGAATTCCATCATCCTCGATACTAAGTTGGACTTCATCGCGTCCGTAGCTTAAGGCAAAACGCAACTTACGTGCGTTTGTATGGCGCTGCACGTCATCCAGTGCTTCCTGAGTTATGCGATATAGCAAATTCTCAATGTTACTGCTTAACGGCCGTTCTTCACCGGAGAAATTGATTCGACTTGAGAGTCCCAATGCTTCCGCTGTCTCTTCAACAGCCCGTGTTAGTGCCTCTGCCAGCGTCACGCCGCTTAATTCCGCCATAGGTACATCATCACTCACGGCACGGACCTCGTACAGCATGTCTCTCGTCATCTGCTCAAGGATTGCCAGGCCGTTACGAATAGCATCCATATCAGGTATTTGATAGGTAAGAATCTCATCTATGCCATCTATCGTGTCTTTATGTACAAGCACCTGTAGCGCGTTCAGTTGAATCATCATCGCGCTTAATGTTTGTATAAGATGGGCATGATCAGTTTGTTGTGCAGGATCATCGAGGCCCATAAGTTTTCTCCAGGTTCTTTCATAACAGGTTAATGAACTATATTATGCCACATATTGTTTAATGCACCGTTTCAAGAGTCAGTTTCCCGTCCTTTGCATTGATTTCCACTGTATCGCCGTCTCTAATGGTACCATCCAGGAGCGCGCGGGCTATACGGTTTTCAACTTCTTTCTGAATGATGCGTTTGAGGGGACGCGCGCCAAATTGCGGGTCGTATCCCATATTTGCTAATAACTCTCTGGCTGTATCGCTCAGGTGCAAAGTGATATGGCGTTCTGCCAGGCGAGGACGCAGGCGATTAACCTGTATGTCGACAATGTTCATCATCTGGGAGCGAGTGATCTGGTGGAAAACGATCACTTCGTCAATGCGGTTGATGAACTCGGGTCGGAAGCCTTCCTCACGCAAACGCTGTCGCACTGTGCGTTGGATCTCGTCTTCATCCATACCATCGAACTCGTGCAGCCATGTGGTTCCCACATTACTTGTCATAATGATGACCGTATTTTTGAAATCGACTGTACGACCCTGGCCATCTGTCAAGCGTCCATCGTCGAGTATTTGTAGCAGGACATTGAAAACTTCAGGCGCGGCTTTTTCAATCTCGTCGAAGAGTACGACAGAATACGGGCGACGACGCACCGACTCAGTTAGTTGACCTCCTTCTTCATAGCCGATGTAGCCAGGAGGAGCGCCAATGAGACGCGAGACGCTGTGCTTTTCCATGTATTCGGACATGTCGATACGCACGAGCGCGTGCTCATCATCAAACAGAAATTCTGCCAGCGCTCGTGCCAGTTCGGTCTTCCCAACGCCTGTTGGTCCAAGGAAAATAAAGCTTGCCAGTGGACGATTTGGATCTTGCAATCCGGCTCGCGAACGCCGCACTGCATCGGAGACAGCCTGCAGCGCCAGTTCCTGTCCGACGACACGTTCGCGCAGTCGATCTTCCATGGTGAGCAACTTCTGTACCTCAGCCTCCATCAGCCTGGAGACAGGTATATGTGTCCACTTCGAGACGATTTCAGCGATATCTTCCGCGTCGACCTCTTCTTTGAGCATACGCGCCCCCTGAATGCTAACGAGTTTCGACTCCATGTCTTGAATACGTCGTTCCAGGTCAGGAATGGTGGCATGACGCAACTCAGCCATTTTGCCATAGTCATATTCGCGCTCGGCTTTATCAAAATCAACTTGCGCCTGCTCAAGTTCTTTCTTCAGGCGACGAATCTCCTCAACAGGTTCGCGTTCACTTTCCAGGGCTAACTGCAAGCTATGCAATTGTTCAGTTAAGTTAGCAATCTCCTGCTCGACTTTCGCGCGTCGTTCCTGGCTGGCCGGATCGATCTCCTTCTTTAGCGCTTCCTGTTCCACTTGCAATTGGCGAATACGGCGATCCAGGACATCAATTTCAGTTGGAGTGCTATCCAGCTCTACACGCCTGTGGCTGGCGGCTTCATCAACCAGGTCAATGGCCTTGTCGGGCAAAAAACGGTCGGTAATATAACGGTTGGAAAGAATCGCAGCGGCTACCAGCGCGCTATCTTGAATGCGCACACCATGATGCACTTCGTAGCGTTGTTTCAAGCCGCGCAAGATGCTGATTGTATCTTCGACTGTTGGCTGGTCGACCATCACAGGCTGGAAACGCCGCTCTAATGCGGCATCTTTCTCAATATGCTTGCGGTACTCGTCAAGCGTTGTTGCGCCTATACAGTGAAGTTCACCTCGCGCCAGCATTGGCTTCAACATATTGGAGGCATCCATGGCACCTTCTGCAGCGCCCGCGCCTACCAGCGTATGTAATTCATCTATGAAGAGGATAATGGCGCCCTCTGAGCTGGTGATTTCTTTAAGGACAGCCTTCAGGCGCTCCTCGAACTCGCCGCGATATTTGGCTCCTGCTATTAAAGCGCCAAGATCGAGAGTCACAACCTGTTTATCTCGCAGGGTCTTTGGTATGTCACCACGTACAATGCGTTGGGCCAGTCCCTCGACAATGGCCGTTTTGCCTACCCCTGGTTCACCAATCAAGACGGGGTTATTTTTCGTGCGGCGACTCAGTACCTGGATCACACGCCGTATCTCGTCATCACGCCCAATCACCGGATCAAGTTTGCCCTGTTCCGCCAGTTGCGTAAGGTTGCGACCGTATTTTTCCAGGGCCTGGTATTTCACTTCGGGGTTCTGGTCTGTGACACGTTGCACCCCACGAATAGAGGTAAGAGATTTCAATACGAGATCGCGAGTCAGTCCCGCTGCTTTTAAAATACGCTGCGCTGACCCGTCACCAATGTCGAACATCGCTAGAAGCATATGTTCAACACTGAGGTATTCGTCATGAAAATTGCTCATTTCTTTCCAGGCCGCTTCGAGTAATTTGCGCAAGCGTGGCGAGAGGCTCGGTTCGCTGCCTCCGAAGGCACGAGGTAGTCTTTCGATATCTTCAGTAACCTGGCGCTGTGTCACTGCCAGGTTGCCCCCGAGTTTTTGGATGACTTGCTGCACCACGCCACCATCCTGAGATAAAAGCGCGGCCAATAGGTGCTCAACTTCGATCTGGCTATTATTGTTTTGCCTGGCCATCTCATTCGCTTCGCTGACGGCTTGACGAGCTTTTTCCGTAAACTGTTCAATCTTCATAAAAACTCTCCACTGGTGGTCTGGTTTTATTCGATATAAATATAACATATTGAGCCAGCTATCACAAGAAAGTTTGAGTGTACTGTTATCAAGTTTTCACGCGCTTTATTCTCGACAGTGAATGTCCAATATGTTACACTCAAGATAGAAGAGAAGGTAGGAGGGTCTTTATGTCATGCCAGGGCCATTTGACAACGCGACGAAGCGCTTATTAAGAGAAAAACCGCAACATTTTGTATCGTGGTTAGTCCCAGAGGGCCTTTTCAAGAGTAATCTCTCAGTGGAGTTGAAAAGTCGCAATATTTATGCTGATGGTTTGTTTGCTATCACGGTGAATGAACAGCCAGCGTTGTTGCACACTGAGTTCCAGACAGGCAAAGATGGATTGATGGGCGAGCGTTTGCTAGAATATAGCGTGCTTGCCTCTAGCGAAAATAACTGGCTTCCTGTTTATACGTATGTAATCTATTTGCGTAGAGATGGTGACGTACCGAAATCTCCACTCATTCGAAAGCTTCCGAGTGGTGAAGAGGTCCATCGCTTTTATTATCAGGTAATTGAAGTTGCGAAGATTTCTGCTAAGCAGCTACTGCAAAGAGGTCTTCTTGGATTGTTGCCACTTTTGCCATTGACAGATGGTGGCACACAGCCAGAAGTGATGCAGGAGGCCGTTTCGACCTTAGTAGAGGCTCGCGAAATAGAGCTATTGGCGCTTGCGTATACGTTTGGAGGCTTAGTATCAGGAAACAGAGCTTATGATGAATGGTTCGAAAGGAGCTTTGCCATGTTAGAGGACATTATGGAAGAGTCCTGGACTTATCAGGAAATTGTCAGGAAGGGGATGCAGAAAGGACTTGACCTGGGTCTCCAACAAGGCCTGGAGAAAGGTCTGGAGAAGGGAATGGAGAAAGGTCTGGAGGAAGGTCTGGAGAAGGGAATGGAGAAAGGTCGTGAGGAGGAACGTCGACAATGGATCCAAGAGCAGCATCAGACGCTTATAAGTTTTGTCCAGGTGCGATTCCCAGAGCTTGTCTCCCTGGCGAAGCAACAAACCGCTTCTATTCATGATCCTGAGATGCTGCATAATCTGATTGTCAGGTTGTTCAGTATGCAGACTGCTGATGAGGTCAGGATTGCACTCATGGAAGTCGAAAAGCAACAATAAGCTCTGATCTTTATTAGAAATGTATGACGCAACAATTACAAGAAAAACAAGCAACAACACAGATTGCAGCAGCTATTGAGAGCCTGCTCTTTGTCTCAGGTCGTCCGTTAGCGTATGCAGAGTTACGCAAACTACTCGATGTCAATGACGCGGATTTGACAGGCGGCCTTCAACTGCTGAATGATCAGCTTGAGAGCCAGGGGCGCGGTATCCGTTTACAGCGCCTTGGCGAAGAAGTGCAACTCGTGACTGCACCTGAAAATGCGCGCTATATCGCAGCCCTTCTTGACTTACCAATGACAGCCAGGCTCACTACCGCAGCCATGGAAACGCTTGCAGTCATCTCATATCGCCAACCCATCACTCGCGCTCAAATAGAAGCTATACGCGGCGTCAATAGCGACCGTGCCGTGGCCAGCCTTGTACAACATGGGCTGATCGTTGAAATTGGCCGGGCGCAAACTATTGGCCGTCCGGCGCTGTTCGCCACCACTCCCGAGTTTTTGCAACAGTTTGGCCTGACTGGCCTGGAACAATTGCCACGAACTGATGGTGCATCTCACTCAACCGAGACCGGAAGAGAGTAATCGAATGCGTCTTGGTCGACATATGCCTACACATTCAAACGCGGCAAAAGCAGCGGAAATAGCAAGCCAGCTTGGCTGCAGCTCTATCCAAATTTTCGCCAGTAATCCTACAGGCTGGCGACCAACTGCTGACAATCCCAAGAGTCAAGCGGCTTTCGCACAGGCTGCTCTGGACTACGATCTCAATCCAGTCGTTATTCATGCGCCGTATTTGATCAACCTGGCTTCACCCGATGAAGTGATCTGGCAGAAGTCTATCTCGTTGTTGCGTTGGACATTACAACGAGGAGAGTTGCTAGGCGCCAGGCATGTTGTCTTTCATACAGGCAGCCATAAGGGTTCCGGTGTCGATGCAGGTCTTGCTCGAATTGCCGAGGCAATCGCGCTTATTCTTCCCGAAACTCCCCCTGACGTCATGCTACTGCTAGAGAACGACGTTGGAGCGGGAAACTCTCTCGGGCATAGTTTCGAGCAAATTGGTATGGTGCTCAATGTGTTGCCACAATACGAAGACCGCCTGGGTGTTTGCCTCGATACAGCCCATCTCTGGGGAGCGGGACATGATATCTCTAACGCTGATTCAGTACAGCAGCTACTCCAGCACTTCGATGATGTCATCGGGCTAAAGCGCCTGCAAGTGATCCACCTGAACGATACCGAGATGGCATTAGGCAGCCATCGTGATGTGCATGCCCGGCTTGGTGAGGGTATCATCGGGGAAGAGGGTTTGCGAGCCTTACTCTGCGATCCGCGCCTCGACCGTGTTGCAGTCTTATTGGAAACGCCTATCAAAACCGATGAACAGGATAAAGAGGATTGGGAACACGATAAGGGGCAGTTGGAGAAAGCGAAGGAGTTAATGAGGCATGAAGTCAGGCAAGCCGCAGATTCATAATTTGCCCATCAACGACGTAACTACCCTGGGCGCCTATGCTTTTGAATTGCAACAGGAGGCCGAAGCGCGTGGAGAAGTTTTACCACTTCCTGCCCGCTTGCATATCGGAGAACCGAGTTTTCGCACGCCAGAACACATAAGACGTGCAGCAATTGATGCCTTACAGACGGAGACGATAACCTATGGTCCTGCCGCGGGATGGCCATGGTTGCGTGAACTGATAGCTGAGAAAATCGAACGTGTCAATGGCTATCACGTTGGCTCGCAGCAAGTTGCTATTGCTATGGGCGGTACCGGAGCAATTCTGGCAGCATTGATGGCAACCGTAGGCGCAGGCGATGAAGTGCTTATCCCAGATCCCCACTGGCCCCATTACACGATGCAACTTGCCTGTTGCGGCGCTACCCCTGTTGCCTATGCACTTGATCCACAGAATGGGTGGTTGCCTGACATAACAGAACTGGAACGACTCGTGACCTCGCGCACACGCTTATTGCTGATCAATAGCCCTGGTAATCCCACTGGCGCGGTCTATCCAGCGAAGCTTGTAGAGGATCTGCTAGACTTTGCGCGGCGTCACGATCTCTACCTGCTTTCCGATGAGTGCTACGATGAAATTCTTTTCGAGGGCATACATGTCAGCCCAGGAGCGTTACTTGCCAGTGATGAATTTAATCAAGGGCGAGTGATGTGCGTCTATACATTTTCTAAGACCTATGCAATGACCGGATGGCGTATAGGCTACCTTGCGACAGGAACGCAGCTTCTTAAGACCATCACATATGTACTCGATGCCAGTTACACGAATATCAGTACGGCTATACAGCGTGCCGCTGCCGCTGCTTTAACGGGTTCCCAAGATTGCGTCATCGAAATGCGCCAGGTCTACCAGCATCGTCGGGACATCGCGGTAAGTCTCCTCAAAGACCTTGGCCGCTACGTGTACACTCCACATGGAGCATTCTACATCCTGATTGATGTGAGCGGCCCGGATGGCACTAAGCGTCGTGGGCGGCAATTCGCGCTCGATTTGTTACGCGAACGCAATATTGCCGTTGCGCCTGGCAGCACCTTTGGTTCGGTAGCAGAAAATTATGTACGTATCTCCCTCGCAGCCTCAGATGAAGAGATCGTGCGTGGCGTGCGAGAGATTTGCGCCTTCGCCGATAGTTATTAGCCCACGCTCCTATCGTTGCTCTGTTGTATGTGACAACGCCGTCAGCGGAGGGGCACATGCCACTTTGCCAACCATTGCCTTGTGCGGTGATCGCGGGCGCCGATAACTGCTGAATTGGGGTAGACTCGTATAGCAAAGGTTGCGAGTACGTCTGGATCATCCGGGTAATACTCCAGGCTTAATCGATCAGAGCTTAAGCGTGGGCCTCGATGTACACCTGTGTACCAGGGAGACATCAAATTAACGTGGGTTACAGGATGGCTTCCTAACATCTCTGTTACGATCAGGTTTGGCGATCCCCAACCTGAGTGAGTATGTCCGCAAATGTACAGAATCGCGTTGGAATGCCGGGCCAGAATTGAGCGCACCTCGTCTGAATTTTCGACATAAAAGAAAGAATCGTGTGAATCATCGTCTAGATTCTGTTCTGGATCGCGATCTAGCACAGTGTCATGCAAGGGGCAATGAGCGAAAATGATAGCACGATGTTCAGGATGTTCGACTAGAACAGCATCCAGAAAAGTCAGTGTCTCCTCGGACAGAACTACATGGGGATGTTCTCGCTCCTCGTCCAACTCATAGGGATTCGGATGATCGAGCATAATGCAAACAACATTGCCTGCTGTCCAACTGTATCGAATGGGTTTATTCCAAAATGCACTAAACTCATCGGCAGTATGTTTGCTATCGTCTTTACCTTCAGCATGAAATTCGTGATTGCCAATGCCCGGGTAGAACGGAATATTGCCTAATTGTGCAGCCAGATCTCTTTTGGCCAGCTTATAGTTCTCGAGCGCTCCAGTGTCTACGATATCGCCGGGAGCCACACAAAAGGCAGGCGAACCCTCTTTCAGCCATAGCGAACGCAAATCTTGAAACATGATGGCCATACGTTGTGAATGCAATGCATGCCATTGTAAACGCGCGCGATAATGCAGGTCTCCAAATGCCCAGAAGTAGAGTTGCTCGTCATCAGTTTTCTCAGCAACTTTTGGTAGAAGTTCATCCATAGTTATTTCCGTTTGTTCTCCTCGTATGTATTTAAAGTCTATTGTAAGGTACCATCGTTAAGTGAATGTAAACCACCCAAACAGAAATGTGCTGAATCTGTTATAATGTTCCTTACCTAAAATGAGCATGTAGAATGCAAACTTTTACTCAATACATTGATCCTATTGATAATATGAAGCAGGAGATGTGACCATGGCAGAGCAGCAGGATCAAGCTAAACGTGAACGTATATTGGCAACGGTTGAAGCTAAAGGCGTGGGCTTCGTCAACCTCGAATTTACCGATGTAGTTGGCATGGCAAAATGTGTAACCATCCCTGTCGAACAACTTCCCGATTGCCTCATTCATGGAAAATGGTTTGATGGATCCGCAATAGAAGGATTTGCGCGCGTTGCTGAAAGTGATATGTACCTCTTTCCCGATCTTGATACATTTACCATTCTGCCCGGCAGAATACGTCCGCAAGAGATAACACCATCATTACTCACTGAGCCGAATGACCAATTTCTTGAAGGTGGCGCTGTTGCTCGGATCATCTGCGATGTTCGCACGCCCAATGGCGAACGTTTCGATGGCGATCCTCGTGCTACACTGTTACAAGCACTGGATCTTGCGAATTCCATGGGTTTCAATTTTCTGGTAGCTCCCGAACTAGAGTTCTTCCTTTTGCATCTTGAAGATAAGACTCCCATGCCCCTTCCACATGATAGGGGTGGTTACTTTGATCTCTCAACCGACCTGGCTGCAACAGTGCGTCGCCAGATGGTTCAAGCGCTTCAACAAATGGGCATCAAGATTGAAGCAAGTCATCATGAAGTTGCCGCAGGCCAGCACGAGCTTGATTTCGAAACGGCTGATGCCCTGCGTATTGCCGATGGATTGATGACGGCAAAGTATGTGCTTAAGGGGATTGCTGCCCAGCACGATCTATATGCTACATTCTTACCCAAGCCATTCTTTGGAGTGAATGGCTCAGGAATGCATACTCACCAGCAATTGATAAGCAGCGTAAGCGGGCAAAATGTCTTTGTCGATGAACATGGAGAATACGGTCTATCTGATATTGGCCGTTATTTTATCGCTGGACAACTGGCTCATGCGCATGCCATGTGCGCGATACTCGCTCCTTTGGTCAACTCTTATAAACGCCTGGTGCCGGGCTTTGAAGCTCCTGTGATTATCAAATGGGGACGCGTTAACCGCGAGGCGCTGATCCGTGTTCCTCGACCTGGAATGGACAGGCAGCTATCGGCACGTATCGAACTGCGTTGTCCTGACCCAAGTAGCAATCCCTACCTGGCTCTGGCGGTTATGCTGAGGGCAGGTCTTGATGGAATTCAGCGTAAACTGCAATTACCTCCGGCTATGGATGAAAGTCTTTTTCTACGTGACGATGGAGAGAGTCAGCGCCATCGCACCAGGTTACTCCCGGCAACACTGGGTGAAGCATTAGAGGGGTTACGTGAAGATAACCTCATACGCGAGACACTCGGTGACTCAATATACGAAGGATTTATCGAGGCCAAAAGTATCGAGTGGATGGAGTATCGCAAGCAGGTGCACGCCTGGGAACTTGAGCGTTATCTGCCTGTGTTTTAAAAGCAAGAAGCACGCGATAGGTGGCTGAACATTCCACGCCACGCATCGTGAACTTCTTGTAATTTTCCTTTACTCATTTGGACGAACAAGCCAGTATCGACCACTTTCCCGCATCATAATCCGTTGATCAATGAACTCGCGGCGCAAACTGGCGACGTCATCATGAAACGTCTTAAGAATGGCATTGACCTCTTTTTCATCATAAAGACGACCCCATTCAAAAGAGCGTGCCAATTCTTCCATCACATAACGTCGTTTCTTATACTGGGCTGGAATACTCACCAGCCGCCCGTCTTTTATAAAGGTAGTTATCACGCGAGCTTTCTCATCGCTTTTAGGTGGCAATGGGCTAGCTGCCCTTTGCATTCCCCTTTGTGACGAGCATTGGAAACCCCTGTTAGAGAGGCCTTGATCAGCGGTAAAGATGTGCTTGGGGAGAGGAAGTACCGTATTGTATAATGAATAAGAGCGAGGTATATCATTCGATGACAAATAAACAATATGCATTACTACTACTAAGACGAGGTCTGCGCCAACGCTGCCCTGTCTGTGGTAGAGGAAAAATATTCAAAGGCTGGATTAAAACATACGAACGTTGTCCCTTTTGCAACTTTGCTTTCGAGCGCGAACCGGGATATTATACTGGCGCAGTAGCTGTAAATCTGGTTGTGAGCGAATTGTTAATAACCGTGATCGCCGTTCCGCTGGCTGCTAGCCAGAGTGTTTCATTGACGGTTCTGATTGTGCTGGGATGCACACTTCCTTTCCTCCTTCCACTCCTTTTCTACCGTCCCACAAAAAGCCTCTGGATGAGCTTTGATCATTTTATACATCCCGTCAGTAGCGAAAAAGTATAATTTGTAATTTGTGTAAGGAAGAAACCAGGCGCGGCGCCGCCGCGCCTGGTTTCTTCCTTACACAAATTACGGAGACCTGGAAGATGTCTCCTCAAACGGATGGCGGGTGATATACTACAAGCAGAAAGTATTTGTGAGCAATCGGAACAGTTACCGCCAAAAGGAGAGTAAGATATGACAGACTACCAATATATTTTAGTAGAGCGTGATGAGCGTGTTGGCATCGTCACCTTGAATCGCCCAAAGGAACTCAACGCGCTCAGAACTGACCTTGTGAGCGAACTTGCTACTGCGTTAGAGGAGTTTGATCGTGATGATGAGATCGGCTGCATTGTCCTCACTGGCTCAGGGGATAGAGCCTTTGCCGCTGGCGCCGATATCAAAGAAATGTCCGATAAATCGCCGATCGATATGTTACAAGGTGGCTTTGCCGCCTGGATGCGCATCCGCAATATTCAGAAGCCAGTCATAGCAGCAGTCGGTGGCTATGCCTTAGGTGGTGGATGCGAACTGGCAATGCATTGCGACATGATCATAGCCTCCGAGAACGCGCGCTTTGGTCAGCCCGAAATACTGCTTGGCATCATTCCGGGCGCAGGTGGCACGCAGCGCCTGGCACGTACTCTCGGAAAGTATCGCACGATGGAAATTGTGCTGACAGGGGCGCAGGTGACCGCGGAGGAAATGCATGCACTTGGATTAGTCAATCGCGTTGTGCCCAAAGGTGAACATCTGACTGAATCTGTGAAGCTCGCAAAGACAGTAGCGGCACAGGCTCCTGTTGCATTACGTCTCGCGAAAGATGCTGTCAATGCAGCTTTTGAGACGACGTTAGATCAGGGGCTAGAGATTGAGCGCAAGAATTTCTTCCTGCTCTTCGCCACTGAAGATATGCGAGAAGGAATGCAAGCTTTTATAGAGAAACGAAAAGCCGAATTCAAGGGAAGGTAAACGAGGTATGGAAGAAGCGGTTATCCTCTCGGCGGTACGCACTCCTATTGGGCGTTATGCCGGAAGTCTTAAAGACGTACGCCCGGATGATCTTGCTGCGCTGGCGATTGCTGAAGCGGTATGGCGAGCAAATATTGATGCAGGTAGTATTGAAGATGTTATCCTGGGTTGCGCGAACCAGGCTGGCGAGGATAACCGTAACGTTGCGCGTATGGCTCTGTTACTGGCTGGGCTGCCAATCGAGGTTGCTGGCCAGACCGTGAACCGGCTCTGTGGTTCTGGCTTGCAAGCAATCAATAGCGCGGCTCAGGCGATACAAACTGGGGCTGGCGATACCTTTGTAGCTGGAGGCGTCGAGAGTATGACTCGTGCTCCATTCGTGCTCGGCAAGGCTGATAGCGCCTTCAGTCGCGCTATGAACCTGCAAGATACCACTCTGGGCTGGCGTTTCATGAATTCTCGTTTATCTGCCATGTATCACCCGTATAGTATGGGCGAAACAGCGGAGAACGTGGCTGAAAGGACAGGGATTAGCCGGGAAGAACAGGACGCCTTTGCGCTTCGTAGCCACCAACGTGCTGTTGCGGCACAGCAAACCGGGCGATTTGCAGAAGAAATTGTTCCGGTGCCAATTCCTCAGAAAAAAGGCGAAGCGGTACTGGTTGCGCTCGATGAGCAACCTCGTCGTGATACGACGCTCGAGAAACTTGCCGCGCTGAAACCTGCATTTCGGAAAGGTGGAAGTGTAACGGCTGGCAACTCTTCGGGTATTAACGATGGGGCAGCAGCTTTGGTGCTGATGGCTAAAGGTCGCGCTCAGAAACTGGGATTGACCCCCCGATCTCGTGTTGTGGCGTCAGCGGTGGCGGGTGTTGACCCGGCGTACATGGGATTAGGGCCTATTCCTGCTACACAGAAAGTATTGCAACGGGCTGGGCTTAGCATCAGCGATATCGATGTGATCGAACTGAACGAAGCCTTTGCAGTGCAGGCGCTACAGTGCATGCGAGAACTGGAGATTGACGAGGAGAAGCTGAACGTCAATGGCGGAGCTATTGCGCTCGGCCACCCCTTAGGATGCAGTGGAGCGCGATTGGTAGTAACACTCCTGCATGAGCTAGAGCGACGTGGAGGACGTTTCGGTTTAGCAACAATGTGTATCGGCGTCGGACAAGGTATTGCGACGATCATCGAGAGAGTCTAGTACTGCAACATACCAGGTGTTGGTAATATCATGGAGCTGGTATGGGTGAAACATTCAAAGATCCATACCAGTTTGACGCATAGGAACCCGACCGCATAGCGGCGGCAAAAGCAATTTGGGAAGCTGAAGAAGACTCAATTCTCCAATCTGTTTCTTTGTTTAGATCAAACCAGACGAAGGCTTTAATGCGGGAAAAATTGTTCACGAGCTGGGTAGTAAACGCATCAGTAATCCAGGCAGCTTTATTCCCACCTACCTCAGTCGAGGCTGTTTCTGCAATCATCATTGGCTTGTACGTAATTCCTAGTATGGCCTGATAGGTTGGTTGAAAGAGTGAAGCGAATGGTGTCCATGAATGCCAGGCACCAACTGTTCCCCAGTTATAGCCATCCATTGCACTCCAATCGACATACGAATTACCTGGATACAATTCTCCGAGCGGAATACTATTCGAAAAAATGATATTAGGCGACCATACCCAGGTGACATTCGTGGCGCCCTGAGCAGTGAAAATATCATGTACATGTCTCCATGCGAGCACAAACTGTCCCGCTTTATTGCCGTTTACCTGTTCTGACCAGGGAAACCAGTACCCATTCATTTCGGGTGCAAAACGCAAGAAATAGGGGTGGCTCCATGATCTTGAAGCCTGCGCCCATTTCACGATATAGGAATCAAAGTTCCCATTGATGATATTTTGTAGACTATATGTTGGCTGATTTGCTCCCAGAGACGGATTCCAGGGGTCCCAGGTAACGAGTGGGATAGACCCATGGGCCCGTACAGCGCTCAACCAGCCTGGTTGAAAATACTGATAGCCATCCGTTTCTCCCCAGTGTTGATACCACATCACAATAGCAACTGGTTTTTGTGCGTCTGCTTCGAAAGAAGATACCAGTGACATGTCCGTTAATGGCATATGCACTCCAAGATAGACACTCGCGGGGGCAGAATTCGCGTTAGGTTGAGTGCCGTTTCCCTGCGGAGATGAAGTGGATGGTTTTGTCGTTGCATGTGCGATAGGTGTAATGATTTGCGCGGGTGGTGGTGTTAACTGCGTCATCACCGTGTTTGTGGGATCTTGAGTTGAATTTGGTGTTGTGGTTTGAACGTTCAGAGATCCCGATCTGGTTGATACTCGATTTCCATGGAATGACAGAGCAGTAACGAATAAGCAAAACAGCAGCAAAGCAATAAGCGTTCCACAAACGAGGCTCACCTTGACCTTGCGTGTTCTTGATCGATACCATTGCCTGGGATTACGATGATGTTTCTGGTTTAAAACTTGTTGGGATTTTTCAGTTTGCTGCGCTTCTCCATCAGGTGATTGCTGATCCATATTACTCCGTTCCCCTCATTGCAGTTGATTTCCCCTATGCAGTAGGACGGAGAATCAGATTTTCGGTAACCGGGTTAGTACCTCTACTTGACATCTCCCCATGGGTAAACCCAGGGGACTCCGACCCTCACGAGTCGGCTTTCCTGCTTCGCTGGAGACTGCAATCGACGATTGTATCCGTCTTTTCGTCTTACGTCGCCTCCACAGGCATTCGCTTTCCGCAAGCCCTGCGGTAGCTTCTCAGTTCTGTCGTTCATCGCTTACATGGTTCTCGTAAGCGGCCATGTGAAGAGAGAAATGTACACTGGTTCACACGGTCACGTTTTTACCTACAGCCCTACGCTGTAGAACCCGCCGAAACGCTCTTCTGTTCTCAAGGTACTATCGTTCTATTCTCACACAGGGGGCAACAAGTGGAAGTGCTGCTGCGCAGTCAATTTTCATCCCCAAAGCTCGAAGCAAGGGGTCTTCAAATTGAGAGTCAAGATAAACCCGGGGCAGCGTTTAGCTTATCGTCTGCAACATTACATGACTTTCTCTCCATTGGCCGCCGACTTGTACGCCTCGTCCAATTTTGGTACCGTCTCAAACGCTTGAATTTCTGAGGGCACAATCCAGCGCGACTCGGTAGCCTCCCAGTCCAGAGCAATCGCATCTGGAGTAAGCACTTCGAAAAGAAACGGATGGATATACCAGTGCCGCCCTATTGAGGCGTCTTCATACTCGATAATCTTGCCCCGTTTAAGCATGTGTATCTGCTCGCCCTGCAAACCTGTCTCTTCACGAATCTCGGTATACGCCTGTTCATCCGGTGTTACACCTGTTTCAAGGAAGCCGCTAATCCCTGCCCAGCGAGCATTGTAGCTCCCCACGCGCTGGCTCCTTTGCACAATCAATAGACGAGGCGGATCCATATCTGTTCGTAAGAGAAAACAGGAGACAACATGTGTTTGTCGTAACTGCGATTGGGAATCTTTTCCTGGTTCATTGTGATTCATTGTGATTGCTCCACAAACTTATGATAAACAGGCTATCACTCTAAGCTTGACAGCATAGATACTGCTCCTATATAGTATGCTTGGCGAATAGCATACTTTTGGCACTAAGCCATATAGCATATATGTATGATTATTATACCCCTTTACACCCTTAAAGGCCTGTTCGCATTTACTTATTGGAGGTAGGCCAACGTGCAATCATCGGAAATCGTTATCGCCCTGGTGTTTCTGGTTTTCGGAGCCAGCGTGGCTCTGGTTGCCGGATATGTCATCGGGACGACACGAAATAAACAATTCTTTGCAGATCGCTTGCGCATCGAAAAGGAGGAAAGTGAGCAGAAGCTCATGGAACTCCAGATGCAACAACGCGATGCGCTACATGAAGCGCGTGACGAAACGGCGCGCATTCGTGCGGCTATCGAACGAGATAATGCGGAGCGGCGAACCGAGATACAAAGACAGGAACGTCGTTTGCAGCAAAAGGAAGAAACGCTTGATCACAAAATTGAGGCATTGGAGCAGCGCGAGCGTAAGATTACAGCTCGTGAACGCACTGTGGAGCAAGCACACGAGGAACTGGAAACTGTCAAACGTGAGCAGTTAAAAGAGCTTGAGCGCATTGCTCAACTCACTGAAGATCAGGCCAAAGAACTGTTACTGGCACGGATAGAAGACAAAGTGCGCACAGAAGCGGCGCGCCGAATTCGTATCATTGAAGACGAAGCGCGTGAAGAGGCTGATGCGCGTGCCCGGGAGATCATCACGCTGGCTATTCAGCGCTGCGCCTCTGACCAGGTTTCGGAGGCGGTTGTCTCCGTCGTGCCATTGCCAAATGATGAGATGAAAGGGCGTATTATCGGACGTGAAGGACGCAACATTCGCGCGCTAGAGGCAGCCACCGGAGTTGATCTGATCATTGATGATACTCCAGAGGCAGTCATCCTTTCAGGTTTTGACCCTGTGCGTCGTGAGGTAGCACGTCTCGCATTGACAAGGTTGATCCTGGATGGGCGGATCCATCCTGCTCGTATTGAGGATGTCGTTGCTAAAGCACGCCAGGAAGTCGATTCAGTTGTGCGCGAGGAGGGAGAAAGAGCAGCGATGGAAGCTAATGTGCATGGTTTACAGCCAGAGTTGCTCAAAATCCTCGGACGACTTCATTTCCGTACAAGTTATGGGCAAAACGTGCTGGCACACTCGGTTGAGGTTTCTATTCTCGCGGGAACGATTGCCAACGAACTTGGAGCAGATGTGAATGTTTGTAAAACTGCGGCGCTCCTTCATGACATGGGCAAGGCTATCGACCAGGAAGTTGAAGGGCCACATGCGATTATCGGTGGTGAGATTGCACGCCGTTTCGGCAAATCACCCAAAATAATCCATGCAATGGTAGCACACCACGCGACGGAATCCGAACCCCAGAGCCTGGAAGCGGCCATTGTACAGGCCGCAGATGCAATTTCAGCAGCTCGACCTGGAGCGCGTCGTGAAACCATCGATCTTTACATCAAACGTTTAGAAGCGTTGGAACATATCGCAAACTCGTTTACTGGTGTCGAGAAATCTTTCGCTATCCAGGCCGGTCGGGAAGTGCGTATTATTGTGAAACCCGAAGAAATTGACGAGTTCGCAGCGAATCGCCTTGCCAGCGACATAGCTCATAAAATTGAAGAAAGCCTCGATTATCCTGGACAAATCAAAGTGTGTGTTGTCCGCGAGACGCGCTCAATCGATTATGCCAGGTAACCTGAATATCTACTATCGTACTCGTAAACAAGGTCTAACTAGAATTGGAGGAATCGCAAGTCTTTGCTCTGCCTACCAAT
>Ga0209048_10002257_pt1 | contig 19299 bp, 14 predicted proteins | sample FrelakmetCRP12CR_FD_187146 | JGI IMG/M metagenome (GOLD analysis project Ga0209048, IMG submission 187146) | Freshwater lake sediment microbial communities from the University of Notre Dame, USA, for methane emissions studies - CRP12 CR (SPAdes)... | ecosystem: Environmental > Aquatic >... | reverse complement strand
GGCCGTGCGCGAGCCAGTCGGGCGGCCAGATCCCGACGAGGCCGTTGGAGCCGCCGGTCACGCTGTCCCACTGGAAGGCGATCGACCAGGCGATCTGCGCGAACGCGAGCGTGAGCATCGCGAGATAGACGCCGGACAGCCGCACGCAGAACCAGCCGACGAGGATCGCGCCGGCAAGCCCCGCGACCGGCGCCGCGGCGAGCGCCGCCGGCATCGGCCAACCGTGTTTCGCGGCGAGCGCGGCGGCATAGGCGCCCACGCCGAAATAGGCGGCATGCCCGAACGATGCCATTCCGCCCGTCCCCATCAGGAACTGCAGGCTCGCCGCGAACAGCGCGTACACGATGACGTCGGTCGCGAGCACCAGCGTGTACGCGTCGCCCGCGAGGGGCAGCAGCGCCGCCAGCGCGAACGCCGCCAGCGCGGCGACGGCGGCGGGGCGACCGGGCGCGACGATGAGCGCGCGGAATTCCGCGATGGGAGTCGTCGGCGGCGCCGGCGGCGCCTTGCCGAGGAATCCATAGGGCTTCACGACGAGCACGATCGCCATCACGACGAATTCCGCGACCAGCGTGAGCTTCGGGAAGGCGATCGCGATCCCGCCGATCTCGACGGTGCCGAGGCCGATGCACAGCGCCCGCGTCAGTCCGATCACCAGCGCGGCGAGGAACGCGCCGGGGATCGAGCCCAGCCCGCCGACGACGGTCACGACGAACGCCTCGGCGATGATCGAGAGGTCCATGCCGAGATTGGCCGGCTCTTGCGGCAGCTGCAGCGCGCCCGCGAGACCCGCGAGGAACGCGCCCAGCGCGAACACGCCGGTGAACAGCGCGCGCTCGTTGATCCCCAGCGCGCCGGCGACGACGCGATTTTCCGTCGCGGCGCGGACCAGCATGCCGAAGCGCGTCCGATGGATGAGCCAGGTGAGGCCGACCAGCACCAGCGGGCCCACGCCGATGAGGAGGAGGTCGTAGGTCGGAACGACGCGCCCGAGCACGTCGATCGCGCCGGTGAAGCCCGGGGCGCGCGGTCCGAGGAGATCCTCCGGGCCCCAGATCGCCAGCGCCGCGTCGCGGACGATCAGCACGATGCCGAACGTCGCGGCCAGCTGCAGGAGCTCGGGCGCCGCGTAGATGCGCTTCAGCAGCAGCGCCTCGATCAGCGCGCCCAGCGCCGCGACTGCGAGCGCGGCGACCAGCACGCCGCCCCAGAACCCGAGCGGGCCGCGGCCCAGCGCATCGACCAGCGTCCAGGCGATGTATGCGCCCAGCATGTACAGCGATCCATGCGCGAAATTGACGACGCGGGTCACGCCGAAGATCAGCGTGAGGCCGGCGGCGACCAGGAACAGCGACGACGCGCCGGAGAGGCCGGTCAGCAGTTGGGCGAGCAGGGAGGCGGAGGACACGCGTCGGCGAATCGGGAGGGCGGCGAGCAGCGTGCCGCAGGCCGCGATTCTAGCCCTTCCGGCGCGCGCGCCGTCTCAACGCGCTGGCAGATCCGTGCGTCGCGGCACTCCGCGGGCCGGGCGCGCGAGCACACCTCCGTCAGTCGGCCGGCCGAAGCTTTTTCACCGCGTCGTCCGAGGGCAGGTAGTCCTTGCCGTCGGCGTAGCGCCAGTCGACCATCACGCCCTTGCCGTCCCTGACCGCCGTGCGTCCGACGAACGCGCCCATGGTGGATTGATGATCGAGCGCGCGGAACGTGATCTTGCCGAACGGCGATTCGACGCTCAGGTTGCCGAGCGCCGCAACGATCTTCTCGGGATCCGTCGAGCCCGCCTTTCGGACTGCGGCGGCCGCGGCGATGACCGTCGTGTAGCCGACGACGGAACCGAGGCGCGGATAGTCCTTCCATTTCGCCTGATAGGCATCGAGGAACCGCTTGTGCGCGGGGGTCCCGATGCCGTACCACGGATAGCCCGTCACCCACCAGCCGACCGGGGCCTCGTCCTTCATCGGGTCGAGATATTCCGGCTCGCCGCCCAACAGGTTGAACACCGGGCGGTCCTTGAAGAGGCCGCGCAATTCGCCTTCGCGGACGAAACGCGCGAGATCGGTGCCGAACAGCGACGAAAAGATCGCGTCGGGCTTCGCGTCGATCAGCGCCTGCACGACCGGCCCGGCCTCGATCTTGCCGAGCGGCACCGCCTGCTCGACGAATTCGATGCCGCCCGGCTGCAGCGCGATCATCAGCTTCTTGAACGCCGCGGTCGCCGACTGGCCGTACTCGTAGTTCGGATAGACGATCGCCCAGCGCTTCTTGCCTAGCTTCGCCGCTTCCGGCGCCAGCATCGCGGTCTGCATGAACGTGGATGCGCGCAACCGGTACGTGTACTTGTTGCCGCTGTCCCAGACGATCTTGTCGCTGAGGGGCTCGGCGGCGAGGAACGGCACCTTGCGCTGGCGGGCGAGGTCGGCGACCGCAAGTCCCACGTTCGACGCAAAGGTGCCCATCAGCATCACGACCTGCTCGCGCGAGAGGAGCTCCTCGGCGACCCGCACCGCGTCGCCGGGATTGCCGTTGTCGTCGCGCACGACGATCTCGATCGGGCGGCCGAGCACGCCGCCGGCGGCGTTGATCTCGTCGCGGGCGAGCTCCATGCCCTTCTTGTACGGCTCGAGGAAGGCCGGGAAGGTCTTGTAGCTGTTGAGCTCGCCCAGCTTCACCGGCTGGGCGGCGAGTCCGGCGGACGCCAGCGCGGCGAGGAGCGCCGCGGCGGCGACGCAAAGACGGCAGACGCGATTCATGAAAGCTCCCGATGGGCGCGTAAACCGCAATTGTCCAACGAAGCCGGTCGGGTTGGGCAGCAATTTTTGCCGAACGGAACAGTTGGAGCGAGGCAACGCTCCGCGCGATCGTCAGCCGCCTGTCGTGCACGCTGCGCGGAAACGAACAAAGGCGGAGCGAGTCGGCCAGAAGGGCTGTGGTGCCGGCGGAAGGAGTTGAACCCTCGACCTTCGCATTACGAATGCGCTGCTCTACCAACTGAGCTACGCCGGCACGAAGCGAAACGCGAAATTATAGCGGAAATCCGCGGGCCCTTCCAACCCGCCCGCTGCGTCGGGGCGGCGCGCGCGCCCGACCGTGCCGATGCAGCGCCGGGCCGGCCCGGATGGCGCCTGCGGCCCGATGCACCGCGCGGAACCCGCGTCACGCTGGGGTACACTCGAAGCGGCGTCGCCTTGGCGCCTCCATTCGCGGCACGACCCGCCCTTTCCCTTGCCGGACACTCGGACGCTCCACGGGTTTCATGCGGTGACCGCGCGGCTGCGGCAGCGGCCGGATTCCGTGCAGTCGCTCCATGTCGCGTCGGGGCGCACCGACGCGCGCACGCGGGACCTGATCGCACGCGCCGAGCTCGCGCAATGCCCGGTTCACGCGGCGGACGACGCGCGCCTCACCGAGATCGCCGGCACCGATCGCCACCAGGGTGTCGTCGCGATCGTTTCCGCGGCGGATTCACCGGTGACGCTCGACGAGCTCATCGAGGCGCTCGTCGAGCCCGCGCTGCTGCTGGTCCTTGACGGCGTCACGGACCCGCACAACCTGGGCGCGTGCCTGCGCAATGCCGACGCCTTCGGCGCGCACGCGGTCATCGTGCCCAAGGACCGTGCGGTCGGCGTCAATGCGACCGTCGCGAAGGCCGCGAGCGGCGCCGCCGACACGGTCCCTGTCATCACGGTGACCAACCTCGCGCGGGCGTTGCGCGACCTCAAGTCGAAGGGCGTGTGGATCCTCGGCGCCGATGCCGGCGGCGAGAGCCTGTTCGACGCCGACGTCACCGGCCCGGTTGCGTGGGTGCTGGGCGCCGAAGGATCCGGGCTGCGGCGCCTGACGCGCGATCTGTGCGACCGCATCGTCGGCATCCCGCTCTCGGGAACCGTCGCGAGCCTGAACGTCTCGGTCGCGGCCGGCATATGCCTTTACGCGACGCGTCGGCAGCGCGCCCAGGCAGGCTGAGTTCCGGGGCCGGTTGCCATGACCCCCGGTGACCGCTAGCATTGAGCTCCCGCGCGCCTTCCGGCGACGCCCGAATTCTTCGAGGGATTCCAATGAAACGAACCCGATTTCTGCGTCGTTCGGCGCTAGTCGTCGCCATCGCCGCCTTGCTGCCCGCGGCGGCCGCCGCCAAGGGGACGCTCGTCTACTGCTCGGAAGGCAGCCCCGAGGGCTTCCAGCCGCAGTTCTTCACGACGGGAACGACGTTCGACGCCGTGTCGGTGCCGATGTTCAACCGCCTGGTCGAGTTCGACATCGGCACGACCAACATCGTCCCGGCGCTGGCCGAGTCGTGGACGATCTCGCCCGACGGCAAGGTGTTCACGTTCAAGCTGCGCAAGGGCGTGAAGTTCCACAGCAATGCGAACTTCAAGCCGACGCGCGACCTCAACGCCGACGACGTCATCTTCAGCTGGGACCGGATGGCGAACGACAAGAACGCGTTCCACGGCGGCACCGGCGGGCAGACCTACGCGTACTTCGACGACATGGGCATGAAGAACATCGTCGAGAAGGTCGAGAAGGTCGACCCGATGACGGTGCGCTTCACGCTGAAGCGGCCGGAGGCGCCGTTCCTCGCCGACATGGCGATGGACTTCGCGTCGATCCTGTCGCTCGAATACTTCGAGGCGATGGCGAAGAAGGGGACGCCGAACGCCGCCGACATCTTCCCGATCGGCACCGGGCCGTTCGAGTTCGTCTCCTACCAGAAGGACGCGACCATCCGCTACAAGGCGTTCGACCAGCACTGGAAGGGCCGGCCGAAGATCGACAGCCTCGTCTACTCGATCACGCGAGACGCGACGGCGCGCTACGCGAAGCTGAAGACCGGCGAGTGCCAGGTGATGGCGTTCCCCAAGCCCGCCGATCTTGCCGAGATGCAGAAGGACCCGGCGCTCAACGTGCTGTCGAAGGAAGGCCTCAACGTCGGCTACATCGCCTTCAATGTCGAGAAGAAGCCGTTCGACAACAAGCTCGTCCGGCAGGCGCTCAATCTCGCGACCAACAAGGAGGCCATCCTCAAGGCGGTGTACCAGGGGCAGGGGCAGGTCGCGAAGAACCCGATCCCGCCGATCCTGTGGAGCTACAACAACGCGGTCCAGGACTATCCCTACGATCCGGCGAAGGCCAAGGCGCTGCTCGCGCAGGCCGGGTACCCGAACGGGTTCGAGGTCGACCTGTGGTACCTGCCGGTGACGCGCCCGTACAACCCGGACGGCAAGCGGATGGCGGAGCTGATCCAGGCGGACTGGGAGAAGATCGGCGTCAAGGCGAAGCTCTTGACCTACGAATGGGCCGAGTACCGCAAGCGCAGCAAGACCGGCGAGCAGACGGTGATGATGTTCGGCTGGTCGGGCGACAACGGCGACCCGGACAACTTCTTCGTCCCGCTGCTGGGATGCGAGGCGGTGAAGGGCGGGGGCAACGTCGCGCGCTGGTGCAACAAGCCTTTCGAGGACCTGATCATCAAGGCGGCGCAGACGCCGAAGCAGGCCGACCGCGCGAAGCTCTACGAGCAGGCGCAGGTGATCTTCAAGGAAGAGGCGCCGTGGATCACGCTCGCGCACTCGGTCCGCTTCGACCCGGTCCGCAAGGAGGTCCAGGGCTACAAGATGGACGCGACGGCGCACCACTACTTCAACAATTCCGACATCGTCAAGTGACCAATCCGTGCGCGGGGCGTCCCCCGAGGGACGGGTCCGGGCCCGGGTGAAGTGATTCCCGATGCGCCGCCGGTGACCCCGGCGGCGCTTTTCCTTCCTTGCTCGCCTTCCTGCTCCGCCGCGCCGCGCTCGTCGTTCCGACGTTCTTCGGCGTCACGCTGCTCGCGTTCTCGCTGATCCATCTCATTCCGGGCGACCCGGTCGAGAATCTCTCGGGCGAGCGGGGGATGGACCCCGAGCGGCGCCTTCGACTGCTGCACCAGTTCGGGCTCGACAAATCGCTGCCGGCGCAGTACTTCGACTACATCCGGCAGCTGCTGGGCGGGGACCTCGGCACGTCGCTGACGACGCACGAGCCGGTGCTGCGCGAGTTCCTGACGCTGTTCCCTGCGACGATCGAGCTCGCCTTTTTCGCTCTGCTCCTATCGGTGATCGTCGGCCTTCCGGCCGGAATTCTTGCGGCCGTCAAACGGAATACCGTTGCCGACTACGCAGTGATGGGCGTGTCGCTCACCGGTTATTCAATGCCGATCTTCTGGTGGGCGCTGCTGCTGATCCTCTTTTTCTCGGTGCAGCTCGGCTGGACCCCGGTGTCGGGGCGGATTTCCGTCGAATACGACGTTCCGGCGCTCTCCGGCTTCATGCTGATCGACGCGCTGCGCTTCGGCGAGCCCGGCGCGTTCCGATCGGCGGCCTCGCATCTCGTCCTGCCGTCGATCGTCCTTGGAACGATCCCGCTCGCCGTGATCGCGCGGATGACGCGCTCGTCGATGCTGGAGGTGCTGCGCGAGGACTACGTCCGCACGGCGCGCGCCAAGGGGATGCCGCGCTCGCAGGTGATTCTCGTGCACGCGCTGCGCAACGCGCTGATCCCCGTCATCACCGTGATCGGATTGCAGGTCGGCCTGCTGCTTTCGGGCGCGATCCTGACCGAGACGATCTTCTCGTGGCCCGGCGTCGGCAACTGGCTGATCCACGGCGTGCAGTCGCGCGACTATCCGGTCGTCCAGGGCGGGATCCTGCTGATCGCCGCAATCGTGATCACCGTCAACCTGATCGTCGACCTGCTCTACGGCGTCATCAACCCGAGAATCCGGCATGGCTAGCGCGCTGCCTGGCACGCTGCCCGACGCGCCGACGGTGCCGGGACCGCTGGAGGAATTCTGGCGCGCCTACGCGCAGAATCGCGGCGCGCTGATCGGGCTCGCCGTCGTGGTGATCCTGATCGCGCTGGCGCTGACCGCAAACGTCGTAGCGCCGTATTCACCGAATGAGCAGTACCGCGAGTTCACGCTGACGCCGCCGATGTGGAGCGAGGGCGGCAGCGCGAAATTCATTCTCGGTACGGACCCGGTCGGACGAGACATCCTGTCGCGTCTCATCTACGGAACGCGGCTCTCACTGCTGATCGGTTTCATTTCAGTGACGATTTCCCTTTTGCTGGGCGTGACGCTGGGCCTCATCGCCGGGTTTTTCCGCGGCCTCACCGAGATCGCGATCATGCGGTTCATGGACGTGATGCTGGCGCTGCCGTCGCTCCTGCTCGCAATCGCCGTGGTCGCGATCCTCGGCCCGGGCCTCGTCAACGCGATGTACGCGATCGCGATCGTCCTGCTCCCGCACTACGTCCGGCTCGCCCGCGCGGCGGTGATCGCGGAGGCCGGAAAGGAATACGTCGCGTCGTCGCGGATCGCCGGCGCGGGAACCCTGCGCCTCATGTTCGCCACGATCCTTCCCAATTGCGCGGCGCCGCTGATCGTGCAGGCGACGCTCGGTTTCTCGACGGCGATACTCGATGCCGCGGCGCTCGGATTCCTGGGGCTCGGCGCCCAGCCGCCGACGCCGGAATGGGGCTCGATGCTCGCGAGCGCGCTCGAGTTCATCCAGCGGGCGCCGTGGGTCGTGACGCTGCCGGGGCTGGCGATCCTGATCACCGTGCTCGCATTCAACCTGATGGGCGACGGGCTGCGCGATGCGCTCGACCCGAAGCTCAAGCGGTGAGGGGCATCCGCAGCTGTGAAACCGGACCAAGGGAGATGACGATGAAACGTCTGCACACCATTGCGATATGTCTGTCGTTGGCAGGAGCGATTGCCTCGGGATCGGCCTTCGCCCAGCCCGTTGCACAACAGCCGGCGTTCGTCGTCGGCGACTCCTGGGAATACAAATCTGTGACGACGCCGGGCGACAAGCCGGGGACATGGTCGCGCACGATCATCGCGGCTCCGTCGGACCAGGAGTTCAAGGTCAGGTTCCAGGACAACACCGTCAATTCGTTCGACAAGACGATGAACTTCATGCCCGAGGGCAACCCCAGTTACGCCCGTATTCTGGCCAGATACCCGATGAAGGTCGGCGACGGATGGGAAATGTCGCGGAGATACGCCGACCCGCGCGCAGTTGAAAGTGGCGAAGCCAAGGTCGTCGCGTACGAACAGATCACTGTGCCCGCAGGCACCTTTCAGTGCTATCGCGTGGAGGCGAAGGCCACACTGAACAACAAGTCGTTCGCGGAGGCGAGCAAGTGGACCCGGTGGTATTGCCCGGAAGTGAAGCATTTCGCGAAGGAGAGCTTCGAGCAGACGGTCACCGGCTCCATGACGTCCGGTCGCAACGGAACCACGCTCGTGGCCTCGGAGCTGGTCAAGTTCACCCCGGGAAAGTGATCGGACTGTGGCGCTGCTCGAAATCGAAGGCCTGACCGTCGCGTTCGGCACCGCCGCCGCGCCGTTCCTGGCGGTCGACGGCGTCGATCTGGCGGTCGATGCCGGCGAGATCGTCGGCTGCGTCGGCGAGTCCGGATCCGGGAAGAGCGTCACCGCGCTCGCGCTGATGGGGCTGGTCGACTTCCCTGGACGCGTGACGGCGCGCCGGATGGCCTTCGCCGGCCGCGACCTCCTCGCGCAGTCGGACCGCGAGCGGCGCGCGCTGCTCGGCAAGGACATCGCGATGATCTTCCAGGATCCGCTCGCGAGCCTCAATCCGTGCTTCACCGTCGCGTTCCAGCTGATGGAGACGCTCCGGATCCACGAAGGCGGAAGCGCGCGCGAGCGGCGGGCGCGCGCGCTCGAGTTGCTGCAGCAGGTCGAGATTCCCGACGCGGCGGCGCGTCTCGACGCATTCCCGCATCAGCTCTCCGGCGGGATGGCGCAGCGGGTCATGATCGCGATGGCGATCGCGTGCAATCCGAAGCTCCTGATCGCCGACGAGCCGTCGACGGCGCTCGACGTGACGGTTCAGGCGCAGATCCTCGAGCTCTTGGTCGAGCTGCAGCGCGATCGCGGGATGGCGCTGATCCTGATCACGCACGACCTCGCCGTCGTGTCGGAGGTGGCGCAGCGCGCCGTCGTGATGTACGCGGGCCAGATCGTCGAAACCGGCCCGCTGCCGGACCTCTTCGAGACGCCGCGTCATCCGTACACGCAGGCGCTGCTGGCGGCGCTCCCCGAGCACAATCTCGAGCGGGCCCGGCTGCAGTCGTTCGAGGGCGTGGTGCCAGGCCAGCACAACCGGCCGACGGGATGCCTTCTGTCGCCGCGCTGCCCCTATGCGATTCCGCGCTGCCGGCGCGAGCAGCCGGTGCAGGCCGGCGAAGGCGGGCAGGCGGCGCGCTGCCATTTTCCGCTCGATGCGGCGGGGCGGCCCACGGCGGGCTGGACCGAATCGATGCTGAATGCGGTTGCATGAGGCCGGAATGACCCTGCCATCGACGCGCTCCGCTCCCTTGCTCGAAGTCGACGACCTCGCGCGGCACTACACGGTTTCGCGCGGATTCATGAAGCCGAAGGGGCTCGTGCGCGCGCTCGACGGCGTCTCCTTCACGCTGGCCGCGGGCGAGACGCTGGCGGTCGTCGGCGAGTCCGGCTGCGGCAAGTCGACGCTCGCGCGGCAGGTGACGATGATCGAGCGGCCGACCTCGGGCACGCTGAAGCTCGACGGCGAGGACGTCGCGCACGCGGACCGCGGTGCGCGCAAGCGCATGCGGCCGCGCGTGCAGATGGTGTTCCAGAATCCGTACGCATCGCTCAATCCCCGCAAGAAGGTCGGCACGCTGCTCGAGGAGCCGCTTGCGATCAACCTCGATCTGTCGCGCGCGGCGCGGCGCGAGCGCGCCGAGGCGATGATGGCGAAGGTCGGGCTGCGTCCGGAGCACTACCTACGCTATCCCCACATGTTCTCCGGCGGGCAGAGGCAGCGCATCGCGGTGGCGCGCGCGCTGATGCTGAACCCGCGGCTCGTGGTCGCCGACGAGCCGGTGTCGGCGCTGGACGTATCGATTCAGGCACAGGTGCTCAACCTGCTGATGGACCTGCAGCAGGAGATGGGAATCGCCTACCTTTTCATCTCGCACAACCTGCAGGTCGTGCGGCACATCGCCGACGCGGTGCTCGTGATGTACCTCGGCCGGGTCGTCGAGTACGGGCCGAAGCCCGCCGTGTTCGCGCGCCCCGCGCATCCGTACACGCGGGCGCTGCTCGCCAGCACGCCGGTGCTCGACCGCGCCGCCCGGCGCCAGCGGGTCGCGCTCGCCGGCGAGCTGCCGTCGCCGCTGGATCCGCCGGGAGGTTGCGCGTTCCACAAGCGCTGTCCGCACGCCATCGAGCGCTGCCGCAGCGAAGTCCCGGCGCTGGAGCTGCTCGGGGAAATCAGGGTCGCGTGCCATCGCGCCCGCGAGCTCGAGGCGTGACCGCGAATCGCGGCATTGACGCTCCAGCGGGGTTTGGGCATGATCGGCCGATGCAATTGTCCCCATCGCACCGCGTTGGAACGGCCCTGATCGGCCCGGTGCGACCGGCGCGTCCTTGCTAGCGTTCATCGTCCGCCGGATCCTGCAGTCGGTTGCCGTGATGGCCGTCGTCGCGTTCATCGCGTTCGGCATGTTCAACTTCGTCGGCGACCCGGTCGCCTTCATGGTGGGGCAGGACGCCACGCTGGAGGAGCGCGCGAAGCTGCGCGCCGACCTCGGCCTCGACCAGCCGTTCCCGGTGCAGTTCGCGCGCTTCGTCGGCCATGCGGTGAACGGCGACTTCGGACTTTCGCTGCGGCAGGGGCGTCCGGTCGCGACGCTGATCAAGGAGCGCTTGCCGGCGACGCTCGAGCTCTCCGCGGTCGCGGCGGCACTGGCGCTCGTGGTGGGGATCCCGCTGGGCGTCTACACGGCACTGCGGCGCGACACCGTGCTCGCGCAGGTGCTGCTCGCGGGCTCTCTGGTGGGCGTCAGCCTGCCGACGTTCCTGATCGGCATCCTGCTGATCCTCGTCTTCGCCGTGCTCCTCGGCTGGCTGCCGTCGTTCGGGCGCGGCGACACCGTCGCGCTGGGCTGGTGGACGACCGGGCTGCTGACCCGCAGTGGCCTGAAGGCGCTGATCCTCCCGTCGATCACGCTGTCGCTGTTCCAGATGACGCTGATCATGCGGCTCGTCCGCGCCGAGATGCTCGAGGTCCTGCGCACCGATTACATCAAGTTCGCGCGCGCCCGCGGGATCACCGACCGCGCGCTGTACTTCGGCCATGCGCTCAGGAACACGCTGGTGCCCGTCATCACGATCACCGGGCTGCAGCTCGGCGGGATCGTCGCGTTCGCGATCGTCACCGAAACCGTGTTCCAGTGGCCGGGGATGGGATTCCTGTTCATCCAGGCCGTCAATTTCGCCGACATCCCGGTGATGGCGGCCTACCTGTGCTTCATCGCGCTCATCTTCGTGCTGATCAATCTCGTCGTCGACCTCACGTACTACGCGGTCGACCCACGGCTGCGCGTCGAGCGCGCGCTCGCCCACTGAACGCGCCGATGCCGAACCCGGTCGATCACATCAGGCGCTGGCAGGACGATTTCGCGGCGGTGCGGCGCGACCTGCACATGCATCCGGAGCTCGGATTCGAGGAGCATCGTACGGCCCGGATCGTCTGCGACCGGCTGACGGCACTCGGCATCGAGTTCCATCCGGGCATCGGGCGCACCGGCGTCGTCGCGGTGATCCGCGGACGGAAGGACACGCGCGGAGCGTCGGTCGGTCTGCGCGCCGACATGGACGCGCTGCCGATGCAGGAGGAAAACGACTTCGCGCACAAGTCGCGCTACGACGGGCGCATGCACGGCTGCGGCCACGACGGCCACACGACGATGCTGCTCGCCGCCGCGCGCTACCTCGCCGAGACCCGCGCCTTCGACGGCACCGCCTATCTGATCTTCCAGCCCGGCGAGGAGGGTTATGCCGGCGCGCGGGAGATGATCGAGGACGGCCTCTTCGAGCGCTTTCCGGCAGAGCGCGTGTTCGCGCTGCACAACTGGCCGGGCCTGGCGCCGGGCCAGATCGGCATCACGCCGGGCCCCGCGATGGCCGCGGCGGACCGGATCGAGATCACGATCGACGGCCGCGGCGGCCACGGCGCGCATCCGCACGCGGCGATCGATCCGGTGCTGGTCGCCGCGCACATCATCACGGCGGTGCAGTCGATCGTTGCGCGCAACGTGAGTCCCATTGACACCGCGGTCGTCAGCATCTGCGCGATGCAGGCGGGCAATCCCGGTGCGATGAGCGTGATCCCGGCGCATGCGAAGCTCGTCGGCACCGTGCGCACGTTCCGCCCGGTGACGCAGGACATGATCGAGCGGCGCCTCGCCGAGCTCGTCCCGACGATCGCCGCGGCGTTCGGCGCCAGCGCCACGATCCGGTACGAGCGCGTCTATCCGGCCACCATCAATCATCCTGACGAGGCGCATTTCGCCGCCGACGTCGCCGAGACGCTTGTAGGAGCCGGCAACGTCGTGCGCGATCTCGACCCGTCGATGGGCTCGGAGGATTTCTCCTTCATGCTGCAGGCGAAGCCCGGCGCGTTCGCGCGGCTGGGACAGGGCGGGGTCGAGGGCGGCTGCTTCCTGCACAACAGCAAATACGATTTCAACGACGCCGTCATTCCGCTCGGCGCCGGCTATCTCGCGGCGCTCGCCGAGCGCGCGATGCCATTGCCGACCGAATGAACGGGTCGAGGCATGTCCTGGAGGGGTGAATCATGACGATCAGGCACGCGGCCGCTGCCGCATTGTTCGGGGGATTGCTGCTCGCGGGGGGAGCGGACTCGGCGACGCTGCGCTTCGCCGATCAGGGCGACGCGATCTCGATGGATCCGCACTCGCTCAACGAGACGCTGCAGCTCAACATCACCGGCAACATCTACGAGCCGCTGGTCGGCCGCGGCAAGAAGCTCGAGCTCACGCCGCTGCTCGCCACGTCGTGGAAGCAGACGGCGCCGACGCTCTGGCGCTTCAACCTGCGCAAGGGCGTCAGGTTCCACGACGGCTCGCCGTTCACGGCCGACGACGTGATCTTCTCCTACGAGCGCGCGAAGAGCGACGGCTCGGACGTCAAGACCTACGTCGGCCCGATCAGGGAGATCCGCAAGATCGACGACGCCACGATCGACGTCGTCACCGCGGAGCCGTTCCCGATCCTGCCGGACACGATCAACTCGTGGTACATGATGAGCCGGGCGTGGTCCGAGAAGAACAACGCGACCACGCCGGTCGACGTGCGCAAGGGCAAGGAGAACGCGGCGACGCTGAAGGCGAACGGCACCGGCCCCTTCATGCTGAAGGCGCGCGAGCCGGGGGTGAAGACCGTGCTCGTCAACAATCCCGCCTACTGGGAGAAGGTCGAGAGCAACGTCACCGAGGCCGTGTTCACTCCGATCAAGAACGACGCGACCCGGGTCGCGGCACTCATCACGGGCGAGATCGACATGATGGAGCCCGTGCCGCTGCAGGACGTCGAGAAGCTCAGGACCAACGGCGACCTCGTGATTCTGCAGGGACCCGAGCTCCGCACGATCTTCCTCGGCATGGACCAGTCGCGCGACGAGCTCCTGTTCTCCAGCGTCAAGGGCAAGAACCCGTTCAAGGACAAGCGCGTGCGGCAGGCGTTCTACCAGGCGATCGACATCGACGCGATCAGGGCGCGGATCATGCGCGGCGCGTCGACGCCGACCAACCTGATGGTCGCGCCGGGAATCCGCGGATTCTCCTCCGATCTCAACAAGCGGCTGCCGTACGACCCCGCGGCGGCAAAGAAGCTCATGGTCGAGGCCGGGTACCCGGACGGCTTCGAGGTCGGCATGAACTGCCCGAATGACCGCTATGTCAACGACTCGCTGATCTGCCAGGCGATCGCGGCGATGCTGGCGAAGATCGATGTGAAGGTGAACCTGACCGCCGAGACCAAGGTCACCTATTTCCCCAAGATCCTGTCGCGCAACACTTCGTTCTACCTGCTGGGCTGGACGCCGAGCTCCTACGATTCGCACAATGCCCTGTTCGCGCTGGTAATGAGCCCCGGGGCGAACGGCCAGGGCCAGTTCAACCTCGGCAGCTACGGCAACAAGCGGATCGACGCGCTGGGGCCGCAGATCGCGAGCGAGCTCGACGAGGTCAAGCGCAACGCGATGATCGCCGAGGCATTCAAGCTGCACAGCGACGAGGTCGGTCACCTGCCGCTGCACCAGCAAGCGCTCGCCTGGGCGATGCGCAAGAACGTGACGCTGGTCCAGCTGCCCGACAACAACAACTGGCTGAAATGGGTCGTCGTGAAGTGAATCGCGACCAACGGCGCGGGAATCGAGAGCGCACCGCGCGCGCGGCGGGCTGCTGCGCATGATCGATCCGGTTGCGGCCGCCGACCCGGACAGGAGCGCCGGCGCGCGCCTCACCGCCGCCTGGGCGAGCGACGTCGCCTACAGCTTCCGCCGCAACCCCGTGGCGATGGCGTCGACGATCGTGCTCGCGATCTGCCTCGCGGCGTCGTTCTTCGCGCCGTGGGTCGCGCCGCACAATCCTTTCGATCTCAAGACCCTGAGCCTGCAGGACGCGCTCACGCCTCCGGCCTGGGAGCAGGGCGGGAGTGCGCACTTCCTGCTCGGTACCGACGACCAGGGCCGCGACGTGCTTTCGGCGATCATGTTCGGGGCGCGCATCTCGCTGCTGGTCGGACTGGCATCGGTCGCGTTCGCGATGCTCCTCGGCGTCACGCTCGGGCTCGTCGCGGGCTACGCAGGAGGCAAGGTCGACGCCGTCATCATGCGGATCGCCGACGTCCAGCTTTCGTTTCCGGCGATCCTGATCGCACTGCTGATCGACGGCGTCGCCCGGGCGGTGCTGCCGCGCGACGCACAGACGGGTGTCGCGCTCGCGGTCCTGATACTCGCGATCGGACTCGCCAACTGGGTCCAGTATGCGCGCACCGTGCGCGGCTCGACGATGGTCGAGAAGACCAAGGAGTACGTGCAGGCGGCGCGCGTGATCGGCATCACGCCGCTGCAGATCATGCGCCGGCACCTGCTGCCCAACGTGATGGGTCCGGTCCTCGTGCTGGCGACGCTCAACATCGCCACCGCGATCATCACCGAAGCGACGCTGTCTTTCCTCGGCGTGGGGGTGCCGCCGACGCAGCCGTCGCTCGGGACGCTGATCCGCGTCGGCAACGATTTCCTTTTCTCGGGCGAATGGTGGATCACCATATTCCCCGGCGCCGCGCTGGTGATCATGGTGCTCGCGATCAACCTGGTCGGCGATTGGCTGCGCGATGCGCTCAATCCGAAGCTGCGTTGAGCGCGACGATGACGACGCCCGCGGCCGTGGCAGAAGTCGCTGATCCGACGGCAACGACCGCCGGCGCGCTGCTCCGCGTCGAGCGCCTGCGCGTCGAATTTCCGACCCGCCACCGGACGCTGGTGGCAGTGCAGGACATTTCCTTCTCGATCGCGCCGGGCGAGGTGCTCGGCGTCGTCGGCGAATCGGGCGCCGGAAAGTCGCAGACCGGCGCAGCGATCATCGGCCTCATAGACCCGCCGGGACGCATAGCCGCGGGCGAGATCCGGCTGGGCGGACGACGGATTGACGACCTCCCGCCGCACGAGATGCGCAAGGTCCGCGGCCGCGAGATCGGCGCGATCTTCCAGGACCCGCTGACCTCGCTCAATCCGCTGTACACGATCGGCCGCCAGCTTACCGAAACGATCGCGACCCATCTGCCGGTGACCGCGGGCGAGGCGCGCGACCGGGCGGTCGCGCTGCTCGAGGAAGTCGGCATCCAGGGCGCGGCGCGGCGTTTCGACCACTTTCCGCATCAGTTTTCCGGAGGAATGCGTCAGCGCGTGGTCATCGCGCTGGCGCTAGCGGCCAATCCGCGCCTCATCGTCGCCGACGAGCCGACGACCGCGCTGGACGTCTCGATCCAGGCGCAGATCATCCAGCTCCTGAAGCGACTCGCCCGCGAGCACCACACCGCGGTTATGCTGATCACGCACGACATGGGCGTGATCGCCGAGACCGCCGATCGCGTGGCCGTGATGTACGCGGGCCGCATCGTCGAGATCGGTCCGGTCGAGGCGGTGATCCACCGGCCGGCACATCCCTATACGGTGGGCCTGATGGGATCTATCCCGTCGATCGCCGCCGAACGCGAGCGGCTCGCGCAGATCGACGGCGCGATGCCGCGGCTCGATGCGATTCCGGCCGGGTGCGCATTCCATCCGCGTTGCCCGCAGGCGGTTGCACGTTGCCGTAGCGATCGTCCGGAGCTGGCCGACATCGGCAGCACGCGGGCGGCCTGCTGGGTCGCGCAGCATGCGACCGGATGATTTGCCGATGGCCGACGCGCTGCTCGAGCTGAACGACGTCGTACGGACATTCGACGTTTCGCCGCCGTGGCTCGACCGCGTGCTTGCACGGAAGCCGCGCACGCTGCTCGATGCGGTCGCCGGTGTCACTTTCTCGATCGCGTCCGGGGAGACGCTGGGCCTCGTCGGCGAATCCGGCTGCGGCAAGTCGACGGTGGCGCGGGTCATCGTCGGCCTGTACGCGCCGACGCGCGGAACCGTGACGTTCGGCGGCGTCCTGCTCGACGCGGGCGGCTCGCCCACACCGGCGCAGCGCGCGGCGCGGCGGCAGATGCAGATGATTTTTCAGGATCCCTACGCGAGCCTCAATCCGCGCTGGCGCGTTGCCGACATCGTCGGCGAGCCGATCCTTGCGCTGACGCCCGACATCGCGAAAGCCGAGCTCGAAGCCCGCGTCGCCGCGCTGCTGACGCACGTCGGCCTCGCCGCGGCCGACGGCCCGCGCTATCCCCACCAATTCTCGGGAGGGCAGAGGCAGCGGATATCCATCGCAAGGGCGCTCTCCAGCGAGCCGCGCTTCCTCGTCTGCGACGAGCCGACCTCGGCGCTCGACGTGTCGGTGCAGGCGCAGGTGCTTAACCTGATGCGCGACCTGCAGCGCAGGCTCGGGCTGACCTATCTCTTCATCTCGCACAATCTTGCCGTGGTCCACCACATCGCCGATCGCGTCGGCGTGATGTACCTGGGGCGCATCGTCGAGCTGGCACCGACGCGCGAGCTGTTCGCCCGGCCGCAGCATCCGTACACGCGGATGCTGCTCGCTGCGGTGCCCGACCTCGAGCTGACCGGCACTTCGCGCACCGCCGTCGCCGGGGAAGTGCCGAACCCGCTCGAGCCGCCGCCGGGCTGTGCATTTCATCCGCGCTGCCCGTACGCCGACGACCGGTGCCGCAGCGAGTCGCCGCAATTGTTTCCGTGTCCGGGCGGCGGGGCCGTCGCCTGTCACGCGGTCGCCGAGGGTCGGCTCGCTGCCGCGCCGGCGTTCGACCGGTCCTGACGTCGCGGTAACGACCGGCGGATCGCCCGGATCGGCTATAATTTCCGTTTTTGCGGCGCCGGCAGCCATTCGGTCGCCGTGCCCGTCCCGCGGCGCCGCCGCGGACTTCGCAACGCACCGTCGTCGATCCAATTGCGCCTCACCCAGATCAAGCTAGCGGGATTCAAGTCGTTCGTCGATCCGACCGCGATCGGCACGCCCGGCCAGCTCGTCGGCATCGTCGGGCCGAACGGCTGCGGCAAGTCGAACGTCATCGACGCGGTGCGCTGGGTGCTGGGCGAGTCGAAGGCGTCGGCGCTGCGCGGCGAATCGATGCAGGACGTGATCTTCAACGGTGCCGGCGAGCGCAAGCCGGTCGGTCGCGCCTCGGTCGAGCTCTGCTTCGACAACAGCAGCGGGCGCATCGGGGGGCAGTGGGGCCAGTACGCCGAGCTCTCGATCAAGCGGGTCCTGACGCGGGACGGCGACTCGACGTACTACATCAACAACATCCCGGTACGCCGGCGCGACATCCACGACCTCTTCCTCGGCACGGGCCTTGGGCCCCGCGCCTACGCGATCATCGAGCAGGGCATGATCTCGCGCGTCATCGAGGCGAAGCCCGAGGAGCTGCGCATTTTCCTCGAAGAGGCCGCCGGAGTCTCGAAGTACAAGGAACGGCGCAAGGAGACCGAGGGCCGGATCGCCGACACCCGCGAGAACCTCGCGCGGGTCGAGGACATCCGCGTCGAGTTGGGCTCGCAGCTCGCGAAGCTCGAAGCGCAGGCCAAGGTCGCGACCGAGTACAGGGAGCACGAGGCGCGCCTGAAGGAAGTCCAGCACCTCCTCTGGTTCTCGAAGCAGCAGGACGCCGACAACGCGCGCGAGCGCCACGCGGGCGCGGTGGCGGCGCAGGTCGCCACGTTCGAGGGCATCCAGGCGGAAGTGCGCGCTGCCGAGGCGCGGCAGGAGTCGCTGCGTGCCGAGCACTACGCGGCCGGAGACGCGCTGCACGAAAAGCAGGGCGGCTTCTACGCCGCCAATTCGGAAGTGACGCGGCTCGAGCAGCAGCTCGCGTTCGCGCGCGAATCCGAAACGCGGATCGCACGAGAGGTCGCGCAGCTCAACGCGCAGATCGACTCCCTTGCGGGGCAGGAAGCCGCGCTCGCCGGAGACCAGGCGACGGCAGAGCAGGCACTCGAAACGGCGCTCGCGGCGCGCGAGGGGGCCGCCGCGGAGGAGTCGGGCGCAGCGGGCGCGCTGCCGGCGCTCGAGGCAGCGGTCACCGAGGCGTCGCGCGTCGCGGCGGACGTGCAGCAGCAGATCGCGCTGGTCGAGCAATCGATACGCGTGGTCGAGACGCGGCGCGAGCACGTCGCGCGCGTCCTCGCGCAGCACCAGGAGCGGCGCGAGCGCCTCGATGCCGAGCTCCGGACCCTTTCCACGAGCGTGACGGACCAGGTCGTCGACGTCGAGGAGCAGCTGCGCCAGGAAAAGGCGGAGCTCGCGACGAACGAATCCGGCCTGAACGCGCTGCGCGACACCGTCCAGGCGCTGCAGGAGCGTCAGCGTGTGGCCAGCGAGTCCGCGCAGGGCGCGGGCCGGCAGCTGGCCGACCTCGAGGCGAGGGCATCGGCGCTGGCGGCGCTGCAGGATGCGATCGGATACGGCAAGGACAGCGCGGCATGGCTCGCGCAGAAGGGACTCACCCACGCGCATCGCCTCTGGCAGGGCCTCGACATCGAGCCGGGCTGGGAGGACGCGCTCGAAAGCGTGCTGCGCGAGCGGCTCAATGCGATCGAGCTCGACCGTCTCGACGCCGCGCTTGGATGGATCGCCGAAGCCGACGCGGGCGACCGCACGGCGGGCAACGGGTTGCCGGGGCGCATCGCGGCGTACGCGCCGGAGGGCGGCGGCGCGACGAATTCCGCGGGCGGGGCGCCCGATGCGCTGCTCGCGAAGGTGCGCTCGTCGCGGCCCGGGATG
>Ga0209048_10002256_pt1 | contig 19304 bp, 13 predicted proteins | sample FrelakmetCRP12CR_FD_187146 | JGI IMG/M metagenome (GOLD analysis project Ga0209048, IMG submission 187146) | Freshwater lake sediment microbial communities from the University of Notre Dame, USA, for methane emissions studies - CRP12 CR (SPAdes)... | ecosystem: Environmental > Aquatic >... | reverse complement strand
GTAGCTCAATTGGCAGAGCGCTGGTCTCCAAAACCAGAGGTTGGGGGTTCGATGCCCTCCGCCCCTGCCACCTTCGGGTGAGGGTCTGATCTGCCACCCAGGGATGGCAGTGTTGGTCGACGCGACGGGTCTCAGTGGACCTGGTGTCGCTGCAAAGTGAAGTGAAACAGATGGCGAACCCTCCTCAAGTCGAAACTATTTCCACGGGCGCTGACAAGGCCAAGCTTGCCGCCGCGGGCGTGCTACTGGTTGCGGCCGTGGCGGCCTTCTACGCCTTCGGAAAGCAGGATCTGTGGCTTCGCGTCATCGTGCTGCTGCTGGTGATGGCGGGAGCGGTGGCGGTGTTCTTCACGTCGGAAAACGGCAAGGTGCTGATCGCCTTCGGGCGCGACGCGGTGCGCGAGATCCGCAAGGTGGTGTGGCCGACGCGCAAGGAAGCAATGCAAATGACCGGTTACGTATTTGCCTTCGTCTTCGTGATGGCGCTGTTTCTGTGGCTGAGCGACAAGACGCTCGAATGGGTGCTCTACGACCTGTTGCTGGGCTGGAAGCACTAGAAGGGACAGGACCGATGAGCGACGAACTCGCAAGCTCAGTGGCGTCCGAGGCGCTACCCGCCGCCGCGCCGTCGACCAAGCGCTGGTACGTGGTTCATGCGTACTCGGGCATGGAAAAGGCCGTCGAGCGCAACCTGCGCGAGCGCATCGACCGGTCGGAGATGACGCACAAGTTCGGCCGCATCCTGGTGCCGATGGAGGAAGTGGTCGAACTCAAACACGGCAAGAAGTCCGTCAGCGAGCGCCGGTTCTTTCCCGGCTACGTGCTGGTCGAGATGGACATGGACGACGACACCTGGCACCTGGTGAAGCACACCGCCAAGGTCACCGGCTTCGTCGGCGGCGCGAAGACCCGGCCGTCGCCGATCTCCGAGGCCGAGGTGATGAAGATCGTCCACCAGATGCAGGAAGGCGTCGAGAAGCCGCGCCCGAAGGTGGAATGGGTTGTCGGCGAACTCGTGCGCGTCAAGGAAGGCCCGTTCACCGACTTCAACGGTGCGATCGAGGACGTCAACTACGACAAGTCCAAGGTGCGCGTTTCGGTGACGATCTTCGGCCGCGCGACCCCGGTAGAACTCGATTTCGCACAGGTGGAAAAGATCTGACGAGCCCTGGTGCGAGGCTCGTGGCGATCCCGGTTGCCGCGCATCGCACCCGTTGCTGCCGCTGACGAGACAGCGGCATGAGGAGCAAAGGTAACCAGCCCTTTGCGTTTGCACTCGAGGGCCAGGCGCGCAGGCGCAGCGGGCCTGTTGTTGGAGAGAGAACATGGCCAAGAAGATCGTCGGCTTCATCAAGCTGCAGGTGCCGGCAGGCAAAGCGAACCCGTCGCCTCCGATCGGACCGGCGCTCGGTCAACGTGGTCTGAACATCATGGAGTTCTGCAAGGCGTTCAACGCCCAGACGCAGAGCATGGAGCCGGGCCTCGTGCTGCCGGTGGTGATCACCGCGTTCGCGGACAAGTCGTTCACGTTTGTGCTCAAGAGCCCGCCGGCTTCGGTGCTGATCAGGAAGGCGCTCAAGCTGGAGAAGGGCTCGGCCAAGCCGCACGTCGACAAGGTCGGCCGGCTCACCCGCGCGCAGGCCGAGGACATCGCGAAGGTCAAGAGCAAGGACCTCACGGGCGCGGACCTCGACGCGGCGGTGCGCACAGTCGCCGGCACCGCCCGTTCGATGGGCATCACGGTGGAGGGGTTCTGATCATGGCCAAGCTGACCAAGAGGCAGAAGACCTACACGGGCAAGGTCGACAGCACCAAGCTGTATCCACTTGCAGAAGCGCTCGGGATCGTCAAGCAATGCGCAACTGCCAAATTCGATGAGTCGATTGACGTCTCGGTTCAACTCGGCATTGACGCGAAGAAGTCCGACCAGGTCGTTCGCGGCGCCGTCGTGATGCCCAACGGCACCGGCAAGACCAAGCGGGTCGCCGTGTTCGCGCAGGGCGCGAAGGCCGAAGAGGCGCGCGCTGCCGGTGCCGACGTCGTTGGCATGGAAGACCTGGCAGAGCAGGTCAAGGCGGGCAACCTGAATTTCGACGTCGTGATCGCTTCGCCCGACACGATGCGCATTGTCGGGACATTGGGCCAGATCCTGGGTCCGCGTGGCCTGATGCCGAACCCGAAGGTCGGCACGGTGACGCCCGACGTCGCGACGGCGGTCAGGAACGCGAAGGCCGGACAGGTCCAGTTCCGCGTCGACAAGGCCGGTATCGTGCATGCGACGATCGGCCGCCGCTCGTTCGAGGCCGACAAGCTGATCGGCAACCTGCGCGCGCTGATCGAGGCCCTGAACAAGGCCAAGCCAGCGACGAGCAAGGGCGTGTACCTGCGCAAGCTGGCGCTGTCGTCGACGATGGGTGTCGGTGTGCGCGTGGACGCGGCGTCGATCAACGCCGCCGCGACGCAGGCGTGACAAGGTGGGGTCCGCGGCGAAGAGTCCGTGGGCACCAGCAGTGATTTCGACGCTTCGCGCTGGTCTGGCACGAAGCGTAGTGTGAGTTGGTGGGCCGGGCGTTCGCATGAGTGCCCGGGGCCATCCAAGACCGCAGGTGTGGCCCCCGGGCCGCTTAATCGACAGCGCCGCCTCACAGGGCATCGCTCGAAGCCTGCGCAGATGGCGGTCCCGCCGAAGAGGATTTACGTCCTTGGCTGGTGACGGTCGCTGAACGTGGTGTGCCCCGAGGCGCGAAGAGCGCCGGAGGGCACGTTTGAGCGAGGAGTAACCTTGAGTCTCAACAAGAGCGAGAAACAGGTCGTGGTGACGGGTGTGGCGGCCCAGGTCGCGAGGTCGCAGACCTTGGCTTTGGCCGAGTACCGGGGTCTCACCGTGGCGCATCTTGACGTGCTGCGCCGGCAGGCGCGCGACAAGGGCGTGTACCTTCATGTACTGAAGAACACGCTCGCTCGTCGCGCCGTTGCCGGCACGCCGTTCGAATGCGCGTCGGAGAGCATGGTCGGCCCGCTGATCTACGGCTTTTCCGAGGATGCGGTGGCGGCGGCGAAGGTGATATCAGACTTCGCCAAGGGCAACGACAAGCTCGTCGTCAAGGCCGGCGCGTATGCCGGCAAGAAGCTCGATGCCGAGGGCGTGAAGGCACTGGCGGCCATCCCGAGCAAGGAAGTGCTGTTGTCGCAGCTGCTTGGCCTGATGAAGTCGCCGATCACCCGCCTCGCGGGCGTGCTGGCGGCCCTGGCCGAGAAGCGCGGCGAAGGCACGCCTACCGAGCCAGTCGCGGCGGCTTCTGAACCGGCGCCGGCGACCTGATTGACCCGCCCTGAACCCAATCCCTAGCAACGAAATTTCCTGGAGCCCAACATGGCATTCGACAAAGACGCATTCCTGCAATCCCTGGACAGCATGTCCGTCATGGACCTCAACGACCTCGTGAAGTCGATCGAAGCGAAGTTCGGCGTGTCGGCCGCATCGATGGCGGCGCCGGCTGCCGGCGGCGGCGGTGCCGCCGCCGTGGTCGCCGAAGAGCAGACCGAGTTCAACGTGATGCTGCTCGAGGCCGGGACCGCCAAGGTTTCGGTCATCAAGGCGGTACGCGAGCTGACCGGCCTCGGCCTGAAGGAAGCCAAGGATCTGGTCGACGGCGCGCCCAAGGCCGTGAAGGAGGCCGTCTCCAAGGCCGACGCCGAGGCCGCGCTGAAGAAACTGGTCGACGCCGGCGCCAAGGCCGAGATCAAGTAAGTCAATCGGCCCGGAGCTGCTGCGCGGCCCGATCTTGCGCCTGTGATGCTCGCCGTACGCATGTACGGCTCCGCTTCACGGCGCAACCTGGGGCCGCTCGCGACGCTCCGCATCCGATTGACTGCGCTGTCCGAGAGCAGCGCCAAGCACTGATCGAGAGATCTCATGCTTGGCAGTGTTCTCTGATCCGACTGCAGAGGACTGGTTTGGTCGGGCCCGGGTGCAATGCCTGGGTTGTCCGCCAGCGGCTGGTAGTGGCCAGCCACCAAGCGTCAGACGCAAGTTCTGAGTAGCCAGTCGCCGACGGAAGCGCGCCCGCGCCCTGGCGCGCCTTCCCGACACGGAGTGTTTATGACGCAGCAAGCCATCCCCTACAGCTTCACCGAACGCAAGCGGATTCGCAAGAGCTTCGGCAAGCGCGAAAGCGTTCTCAAGGTTCCCTATCTGCTGACGATGCAGAAGGAGTCGTACGTCGCTTTCCTGCAGAAGGACGTGCCGCCAGCCAAGCGAAAGCCTGAGGGGCTGCAGGCTGCCTTCCTCTCTGCGTTCCCGATTGTTTCGCACAACGGTTTCGTGGAGATGAAGTTCATCGAGTTCAACATCGCCAAGCCGCCGTTCGACACGCGCGAGTGCCAGCAGCGCGGCCTGACGTTTGCGGCCGCCGTTCGCGCCAAGCTGCAGATGATCATCTACGACCGCGAGAGCGCGCAGGCGAAGACGGTCAAGGAGATCAAGGAGCAAGAGGTCTACATGGGCGAAGTGCCGCTGATGACCGACTACGGCTCCTTCATCGTCAACGGCACCGAGCGCGTGATCGTCTCGCAGCTGCACCGCTCGCCCGGCGTGTTCTTCGAGCACGACAAAGGCAAGACGCACTCCAGCGGAAAGCTGCTGTTCTCGGCCCGCATCATTCCCTACCGCGGCTCGTGGCTGGACTTCGAGTTCGACCCCAAGGACATCCTGTTCTTCCGCGTCGACCGGCGACGCAAGATGCCGGTGACGATCCTGCTCAAGGCAATCGGCCTGAACCCGGAGGCGATCCTGGCGCACTTCTTCGTCTTCGACTCGATCCGGCTGATGGACACCGGCGCTCAGATGGAGTTCATCGCCGACCGGCTGCGCGGCGAAATCGCGCGCTTCGACATTACCGACAAGGACGGCAACGTCGTCGTCGAGAAGGACAAGCGCATCACCGCGCGCCACACGCGAACGCTCGAGCAGACCGGTACCAAGTTCATCAGCCTGCCCGAAGACCTGCTCGTGGGGCGCGTCCTGGCGCGCAACATGATCGACGCCGAAACCGGCGAGGTGCTCGCCAAGGCCAACGACGAACTGACTGAGGCGCTGCTGAAGAAGCTGCGCGCCGCAGGCGTCAAAGAGCTGCAGTGCATCTACACCAACGAGCTCGACGAAGGCGGCTACATCTCGCAGACGCTGGCCGCCGACGAGACGGCCGACCAGCTCGCCGCGCGAGTCGCGATCTACCGCATGATGCGCCCCGGCGAACCGCCGACCGAGGACGCCGTCGAGGCGCTGTTCAACCGCCTCTTCTACAACGCCGACACGTACGACCTGTCGCGCGTCGGGCGCATGAAGTTCAACGCCCGAGTCGGGCGCAACGCGCCAGAGGGCGCGATGACGCTGTCCAACGAAGACATCCTCGACGTGGTGAAGATCCTGGTCGAGCTGCGCAACGGCCGCGGCGAGGTGGACGACATCGACCACCTCGGCAACCGGCGCGTGCGCTGCGTCGGCGAACTGGCCGAGAACCAGTATCGCTCGGGGCTGGCGCGGATCGAGAAGGCGGTCAAGGAACGCCTCGGCCAGGCCGAGACCGAGGCGCTGATGCCGCACGATCTGATCAACTCCAAGCCGATCAGCGCGGCGCTGAAGGAGTTCTTCGGCGCGAGCCAGCTCAGCCAGTTCATGGACCAGACCAACCCGCTGTCGGAGATCACGCACAAGCGGCGCGTCTCGGCCCTCGGCCCGGGAGGCCTGACGCGCGAACGCGCCGGTTTTGAGGTGCGCGACGTGCACCCGACGCACTACGGCCGCGTCTGCCCGATCGAGACCCCTGAAGGCCCGAACATCGGCCTGATCAACTCCCTTGCGCTGTATGCGCAGCTCAACGAGTACGGCTTCCTCGAGACGCCGTACCGCCGCGTCGCGGGCGGCAAGGTGACGATGCAGATCGACTACCTGTCGGCAATCGAGGAGGGCAAGTACGTGATCGCGCAGGCCAACGCCTCGCTCGACAAGGAAGGAAGGCTCATCGACGAGCTCGTGTCGGCGCGCGACAACGGCGAATCAGTGCTGACCTCGCCCGAACGCATCCAGTACATGGACGTGGCGCCGACGCAGATCGTCTCGGTCGCCGCCTCGTTGGTGCCGTTCCTCGAGCACGACGACGCGAACCGCGCGCTGATGGGCGCCAACATGCAGCGCCAGGCGGTGCCGGTGCTGCGGCCCGAGAAGGCTTTCGTCGGCACCGGCGTCGAGCGCGTGTCGGCCAAGGACTCGGGCACCGTGGTCGCGGCCAAGCGGGGCGGCGTCGTCGACTACGTCGACACCAACCGCATCGTGATCCGCGTCAACGACAAGGAGACCGTGGCCGGCGAGGTCGGGGTCGACATCTACAACCTGATCAAGTACCAGCGCAGCAACCAGAACACGAGCATCCACCAGCGCCCGATCGTCAAACGTGGCGACAAGGTGGCGGCCGACGACGTCATCGCCGATGGCGCATCGACCGACCTCGGCGAGCTCGCGCTCGGCCAGAACATGCTCGTCGCATTCATGCCCTGGAACGGCTACAACTTCGAGGACTCGATCCTGATCAGCGAGCGCGTCGTCGCCGAAGACCGCTATACCTCGATTCACATCGAGGAACTCGTGGTGATGGCGCGCGACACCAAGCTCGGCGCGGAGGAAATCACGCGCGACATCCCGAACCTGTCGGAGCAGCAGCTCGCGCGCCTCGACGAGTCGGGCATCGTCTATGTCGGCGCCGAGGTTAACCCGGGCGACACGCTCGTGGGCAAGGTCACGCCCAAGGGCGAGACGACGCTGACGCCCGAAGAAAAGCTCCTGCGCGCGATCTTCGGCGAGAAGGCGAGCGACGTGAAGGACACGTCGCTGCGCGTCAGCCAGGGCACCAACGGCACGGTGATCGACGTGCAGGTGTTCACCCGCGAAGGCATCGTTCGCGACAAGCGCGCGCAGCAGATCATCGACGACGAGCTCAAGCGCTATCGCCTGGACCTGAACGACCAGCTGCGCATCGTCGAGGCCGACGCATTCGACCGCATCGAGAAGCTGCTCGCGGGCAAGATCGCCAACGGCGGCCCGCAGCGTTTGGGCAAGGGCAGCGCGATCGACAAGGCCTACCTCGCCAGCGTCGAGAAGTACCACTGGTTCGACATCCGGCCGGCCGAGGACGAAGTCGCGAACCAGCTCGAGAGCATCAAGAACTCGCTCGACCAGACGCGTCACAGCTTCGACCTCGCGTTCGAGGAGAAGCGCAAGAAGCTCACGCAAGGCGACGAACTGCCGGCCGGCGTGCTCAAGATGGTGAAGGTCTACCTGGCCGTCAAGCGCCGCCTGCAGCCGGGCGACAAGATGGCCGGTCGCCACGGCAACAAGGGCGTCGTCTCGAAGATCGTTCCGGTCGAGGACATGCCCTACATGACCGACGGCACGCCGTGCGACATCGTCCTGAACCCGCTCGGGGTACCGTCGCGCATGAACGTGGGGCAGGTGCTCGAGGTCCACCTGGGCTGGGCCGCAAAGGGCATCGGCCAGCGCATCGGCGACATGCTGCAGCAGCAGGCCAAGATCGCCGAGTTGCGCAAGTTCCTGGACGAGCTCTACAACAAGTCAGGCGGCAAGACCGAGCGGCTCGACCGCCTGAGCGACGCCGAGGTGATGGAGATGGCCGAGAACCTCGCCAAGGGCGTGCCGTTCGCAACCCCGGTGTTCGACGGCGCGGCCGAAGACGAGATCCGCGGCATGCTCAAGCTCGCCTATCCCGACGAGATCGCGAAGGCCAAGGGCCTGACCGCCACCCGCACCCAGGCGACGCTGTGCGACGGTCGCACCGGCGACCCGTTCGAGCGCCCGGTGACAGTGGGCTACATGCACGTGCTCAAACTCCATCACCTGGTGGATGACAAGATGCATGCACGCTCGACCGGCCCGTACAGCCTCGTGACGCAGCAGCCGCTGGGCGGCAAGGCGCAGTTTGGCGGCCAGCGCTTCGGCGAGATGGAAGTCTGGGCGCTCGAAGCCTACGGCGCGAGTTACGTGCTGCAGGAGATGCTGACGGTGAAATCCGACGACGTGAACGGCCGCACCAAGGTGTACGAGAGCATCGTCAAGGGCGAGCACGCGATCGACGCCGGGATGCCCGAGTCGTTCAACGTGCTGGTCAAGGAAATCCGTTCGCTCGGTATCGACATCGAGCTCGAGCGCAACTGATGACGCTCACCCCCGTAGCGGCTTCGCCGCTCCCCCTCAAGGGGGCGACGCCAGCGGCCCGGCAAAGCCGGTTCCGCGGCGTCCGCTTGATCGCCTCGCCTCGCCTTTCGACCTCAGGATCCAGGAGAAACCCATGAAGGGACTACTCGACCTTTTCAAGCAATTCACCCCTGACGAGCATTTCGATGCGATCAGGATCGGCCTCGCGTCACCGGAGAAGATCCGCTCCTGGTCGTTCGGCGAGGTGAAGAAGCCCGAGACCATCAACTACCGGACCTTCAAGCCGGAACGCGACGGCCTGTTCTGCGCCAAGATCTTCGGTCCGATCAAGGACTACGAGTGCCTGTGCGGCAAGTACAAGCGCCTCAAGCACCGCGGCGTGATCTGCGAGAAGTGCGGCGTCGAGGTCACGCAGACCAAGGTCCGGCGCGATCGCATGGGTCACATCGACCTCGCCGCGCCGTGCGCGCACATCTGGTTCCTCAAGAGCCTGCCGAGCCGCCTCGGCCTGGTGCTCGACATGACGCTGCGCGACATCGAGCGCGTGCTGTACTTCGAAGCCTATGTCGTCGTCGACCCCGGCATGACGCCGCTGAAGAAGTTCAGCATCATGACCGAGGACGACCACGACGCCAAGCGCCTCGAGTACGGCGACGAGTTCGTCGCGCTGATGGGCGCCGAGGGCGTCAAGAAGTTGCTGGAGGACATGGATCTCGAGGCCGAGATCGAGAAGATCCGCAACGACATGACGGGCTCGGAGCTCAAGATCAAGAAGAACGCCAAGCGCCTGAAGGTGATGGAGGCGTTCAAGCGCTCGGGCATCAAACCGGCGTGGATGGTGCTGCAGGTGCTGCCGGTGCTGCCGCCGGACCTGCGCCCGCTCGTTCCGCTCGACGGCGGGCGCTTCGCGACCTCGGACTTGAACGACCTGTATCGGCGCGTCATCAACCGCAACAACCGCCTGGCGCGGCTGCTCGAGTTGAAGGCGCCCGAGATCATCGTGCGCAACGAGAAGCGCATGCTGCAGGAAGCCGTCGATTCGCTGCTCGACAACGGGCGTCGCGGCAAGGCGATGACTGGCGCCAACAAGCGCGCGCTGAAGTCGCTCGCCGACATGATCAAGGGCAAGAGCGGGCGCTTCCGCCAGAACCTGCTCGGCAAGCGCGTCGACTACTCGGGCCGCTCGGTCATCGTCGTCGGTCCGACGCTCAAGCTGCACCAGTGCGGCTTGCCGAAACTGATGGCGCTCGAACTCTTCAAGCCGTTCATCTTCTCGCGCCTGGAGGCGATGGGCATCGCAACGACGATCAAGGCGGCGAAGAAGGAGGTCGAATCGGGCACTCCGGTGGTCTGGGACATCCTCGAGGAGGTCATCAAGGAACACCCGGTGATGCTCAACCGCGCGCCGACGCTGCACCGGCTCGGCATCCAGGCGTTCGAGCCGCTGCTGATCGAAGGCAAGGCGATCCAGCTGCACCCACTCGTCTGCTCGGCCTTCAACGCCGACTTCGACGGCGACCAGATGGCCGTTCACGTGCCGCTGTCGATCGAAGCGCAGATGGAAGCGCGCACGCTGATGCTGGCGTCCAACAACATCCTGTTTCCGGCCAACGGCGAGCCGTCGATCGTGCCGTCGCAGGACGTCGTGCTCGGCCTGTACTACGCGACACGCGACCGCATCAACGCCAAGGGCGAGGGGATCATCTTCTCCGACGTGGCCGAAGTGCAGCGCGCGCTCGACAATGGTGCGGTCGAGATCACCAGCCGGGTGTCGGTGCGCCTGACCGAGTACGTCAAGGACAGGGCGAGCGGCGAGTTCACACCCGAGACGCAGCTCGTCGACACGACGGTCGGCCGTGCACTGCTGTCGGAAATCCTGCCCAGGGGACTGCCGTTTTCGTACCTCAACAAGGCGCTGAAGAAGAAGGAGATCTCGCGCCTGATCAACACGTCGTTCCGCAAGTGCGGCCTGAAGGAAACCGTCGTCTTCGCCGACAAGCTGCTGCAAAGCGGCTTTCGGCTGGCTACGCGCGCCGGCATCTCGATCTGCATCGACGACATGCTGGTGCCCAAGCAGAAGCCCGGCCTGATCGAGCGTGCCGAGAAGGAAGTCAAGGAAATCGAGCAGCAGTACGTCTCGGGCCTGGTCACCGCCGGTGAACGCTACAACAAGGTGGTCGACATCTGGGGCAAGACCGGCGACGAGGTCGGCAAGGTCATGATGGCCCAGCTCTCGAAGCAGAAGGTGCTCGACCGCAACGGCAAGGAAGTCGAGCAGGAGTCGTTCAACTCGATCTACATGATGGCCGATTCGGGTGCCCGTGGCTCGGCGGCGCAGATCCGCCAGCTCGCGGGCATGCGCGGCCTGATGGCCAAGCCCGACGGCTCAATTATCGAGACGCCGATCACCGCGAACTTCCGCGAGGGGCTCAACGTCCTGCAGTACTTCATCTCGACCCACGGCGCCCGCAAGGGCCTCGCGGACACGGCGCTGAAGACGGCGAACTCGGGCTATCTCACGCGGCGCCTGGTCGATGTGACGCAGGACCTGGTGGTGACGCAGGAGGACTGCGGAACGCACGACGGCATGAACATGCGCGCGCTGGTCGAAGGCGGTGAGGTGATCGAGAGCCTGCGCGACCGCGTCCTCGGCCGCATGACGGCGATCGAGGTGATGCACCCCGAAACGCAGGAGCCGCTGCTGGGCAGCGGCGAGATGCTCGACGAGGATGCGCTCGATGCGCTCGAACTGGCGGGTGTCGACGAGGTCAAGGTCCGCACTCCGCTGACCTGCAAGACGCGCTTCGGCATCTGCGCCAAGTGCTACGGGCGCGACCTGGGCCGGGGCGGCCTCGTGAACATCGGCGAGGCGGTCGGCGTGATTGCCGCGCAGTCGATCGGCGAGCCGGGAACGCAGCTGACGATGCGGACCTTCCACATCGGCGGTGCGGCTTCGCGCGCCGCGGTGGCGTCGAGCGTGGACGCCAAGTCCGACGGCATCGTCGGCTTCAACACGACGATGCGCTACGTGACCAACGGCAACGGCGACCTGGTCGTGATCTCGCGCTCGGGCGAGATCGTGATCGCCGACCAGCACGGTCGCGAGCGCGAGCGCCACAAGCTGCCCTACGGCGCGACGCTCAACATCAAGAGCGACCAGCAGGTCAAGGCCGGCACGGTACTGGCGAGCTGGGATCCGCTGACGCGCCCGATCATCACCGAGTTCGCCGGCAAGGCGAAGTTCGAGAACGTCGAGGAGGGCGTGACCGTCGCCAAGCAGGTCGACGAGGTCACGGGCCTGTCAACGCTGGTCGTGATCGATTCGAAGCGGCGCGGCGCGGCCAAGGTCGTTCGACCGCAGGTCAAGTTGCTCGACGCGGCAGGCAACGAGGTGAAGATCCCCGGCACCGACCATTCGGTGACGATCGGCTTCCCGGTCGGCGCGCTGATCCAGGTACGCGACGGCCAGGATCTCGCGCCGGGCGAGGTGCTGGCGCGCATTCCGGTCGAAGGCCAGAAGACGCGCGACATCACTGGCGGCCTGCCGCGCGTGGCCGAACTGTTCGAGGCGCGCACGCCAAAGGACACAGGAACCTTGGCCGAGGTGACCGGCACGGTCTCCTTCGGCAAGGAGACCAAGGGCAAGAACCGCCTGCAGATCACCGACCCGGACGGCAAGGTGCACGAGGAACTGGTGCCGAAGGAGAAGAACATCCTGGTGCACGAGGGCCAGGTGGTCAACAAGGGCGAACTGATCGTCGACGGCTCGGAAGATCCGCAAGACATCCTGCGCCTGCTCGGCATCGAGGACCTGGCACGCTACATCGTCGATGAAGTGCAGGACGTCTACCGTCTGCAGGGCGTGAAGATCAACGACAAGCACATCGAGGTGATCGTGCGCCAGATGCTGCGCCGGATCCAGATCGCCAACCCGGGTGACACGGGTTACATTGGAGGCGAACAGGTCGAGCGCTCGGAGTTCCTCGACACCAACGACCGCATGATCGCGGCGGGCAAGGTGCCGGCAACGCACAACGACATGTTGCTCGGCATCACCAAGGCTTCGCTGTCCACCGATAGCTTCATCTCGGCAGCGTCGTTCCAGGAGACGACGCGTGTGCTGACCGAGGCGGCCATCATGGGCAAGCGCGACGAGTTGCGCGGGCTGAAGGAAAACGTCATCGTCGGCCGGCTGATCCCGGCCGGCACCGGGATGGCGTTCCACGAGGCGCGCAAGGCGAAGGAAGCGATGGACGATGCCGAGCGGCGGGCGATCGCGCAGCAGGAGGCCGAGGAACTGGCCGCTGCCCAGATGGCGGCGGTGGACGCCTCGACCGCTGCGGCGGCTCTCGGCGACGCGCAAGCCGAGTAAGCGGACAAGACGCCTGCTGCGGCAGGACCGGAATGGCGGCTTCGGCCGCCATTTCTTTTGGCCGCACTGCGGCAAGGCAGCAGACAGATCGAAACCTAAGTGGTCTCCCGAAGTCATCACCCCCGCGAACAGGGGAATCATGTCAAGTGAAACATTGGTAACGCTGTGGCACATCCCGTTGCACACCTGGGATGCGAGCCGGTTCCGACGGTGGATCACGCTCTTCGGGTGACAAATGCAAGATTTGTGGTGATCTGATGCCCCGCTGTTCGCATGGTGGACGCGAGCCGCTCCTCGGAGGCGGGGATCGATTACACGCTGGCTGCATTGCGCGCGTCGCGTGGCGGGGCGGCTCAGGACTGAATGCGGGCGCTCATGGACACTCGCGCAAGATCGGACGATAAGAAGTCCCGGAGCGTGCGGCCGGGAGCGCGCCACCCGGCAGTGCCAAGGCTGCTGAACCGCCTGCTGGCGAAGGCCTTCGCGGCTTTCCGCACCTCAGGCGCGCCGCGCGATTACCTGGTCTTCGAATCGCTCGAGCCGCGCGTTTTGCTGTCGGGCAGTCCGGTCGCGCCGCCACGTATCGATGGCAGCCCGGACGTCGCCGGCGAGGTCGATCGATACAGCTTCACGTTGACCGAAGACCTGCGCGTCGTCTTCGACTCGCTGACCCACAACGGCAACATGAACTGGTTGCTCGACGGGCCGCGTGGCAATGTTGTCTCGCCGCGCCCGTTCTCGCAGGCGGCCGTGGCTGACCTGGGCGGCAACATCGCCTGCGACCTGCCGGCGGGCGACTACATGCCCACGGTGGACGGCGTCGGCGACACGACCGGTGCCTACGGCTTTCGCCTGATCGACATCAACCGCGCGCAAGACCTGACGCCCGGAACGGCGGTTACGGGTGAACGGTCGCCCGCGAACGAGACCGACGCCCACCGCTTCAGCGTCGTTGCCGGGCAGCGCTTCTACTTCGACCGCTTCTCCAACAGCAACGACATCTACTGGCGACTGCTCGACCCATACGGCCGCACCGTGACCGGGCCGACCTCCATGGGCAGCGACATCGGTGAGATGACGCTCGGGCTCGACGGCAGCCACACGCTGCTGATCGAGAGGCGCGCCTACACCACCGGCACTGCCCGCTACAGCTTCAACGTCACTCGGCTGGTCGACCCCGCACCGGTGGCGATGGCGCTGGACCCGATGGTCAACGGCCGCATCGACCAGGCCGGTCTGCGCGACGCGTACACCTTCACCCTCGATAGCGAGCCGCGGGTTCTGTTCGACTCGCTGACGAACAACAGCCAGCTCACGTGGACGCTCACCGGGCCGACAGGCACCGTCGTGGCCGGCCGTTCCTTGCAGCAGTCCGAATCGTTCGACATCGGCGGCAATCCGGCGCTGACCCTGGCTGCGGGCGACTACAGGCTGACGATCGACGGCACCGCTGACGCTGTCGGCAACTTCGCCTTCCGCCTGCTCGACTTCGCAAGCGCAACGGCGACGACGCCGGGCTCGCCGGTTTCGGGCACGCTCGGCGATGCGGCGCTGTACCTGCCGCAGATGTGGCCGCAGACCGGTGCGCCGATCACCTACCCCGACGGCGTTACCAACGCGTCGATCAACTTCCTCGGTTCGGCGCCTGACGTCGTCGTCGGCGACTCCGCGTCGCTGCGGATGACGTCGCAGATGACGATCGAAGCCCGGATCAATCCGACCGGGCCTGGCAGCGACGGCACGTACGGCGGCATCATCGTCGCCAAGGAAGGCGAGTACGAACTCGCCCGCTTTGCCGACGGATCGCTCCAGTGGGCGATCGCCAACGCAAGCCCGGGCTGGACCTGGACCAACACCGGCTACGTTGCTCCGCTGAACCAGTGGACGCACATCGCCGTCACGTACGACGCCGGTACTGTGCGCACGTATGCGGACGGCGTCCTCGTCAATACCCATACGGGCAGCGGCAACATCGGCGACGTCGACAGCGGACGCAACGCGCCCGAGATCGGTGCGCGCCAGGCCGGCGGCCAGAAATTCCAGGGGCTCATCGACGAAGTGCGGACGTGGAATGTGGCGCGCACCGATGCCGAGATCGCTGCCGCGCACGACAGGCTGCTCGCGGGCAGCAAGACCGGTCTGGTCGGCCACTGGCGTTTCGACAAGGGCTCGGGCACGACGCTAGCCGGCGCGAGCGCGATGATCGAAACGGAGGCGCCGCTCTCGGGGCACTACCGGGCGACCGTCGCGATTGTCGACCGCGTGGTCGATTCCGCGAGTCGCACGTTCGGGGTGTGGCTGGAGCTCCCCAATCCGAAGGGCGATATTCCGGCGCGAGTGAAGTGCGGCGTTGCGCTTCAGTGAGGCCGGTCGTCGCCGGGGTCGGAGGCGGGCCGGTCCGGTGCGGTGATCGGGGTGAAGGGCGCACACCGTGGTTGTACGACCATAAGCGGAAGGCGTGCCGGCGGGTGCAAGCGGTCGACCACCGCATCCGCTAGAGAATGCTCGGCGCGATCGACGGTGCGGTCGATGGATTCCAGTCCGCCGGGCGGAGGATGATTACTCCGCACTCGCGTGCTCTTCGTGCCAGGCGCAACAGAGCGCGGTCGCGCGTGAACAACCACTGCGCGCCCGCAGCCAGCGCGAGGTCGATGAACTTCTGGTCGTCGGCGTCACTGCAGCGCAGCGGTTGAGCGGGAGGGATGTCCGCCTCGAAGTGCACCGCCAGACGGTCGCAGGCCAGCGAGATGGCCGCGCGATCCGGCTTCCAGGCCGCGGCGACGCCGCGGTCGAGCACATGTTCGAGCTCATCGCGTATTGCCTGGGACGTAAGCCAGCGCAAACTACCGCGCTCGAGTGAGAGTGCCAGTGCAGCGGCACCCTTGTCGTGAAAGACCAACCAATCAAGTACGATCTGCGTGTCCAGCACCGCCCGATGAAGGGTCTGAGAGTTTCCGAATTGGCGGGTTGGGAGGTCGGTCATGGCTGCACGCGCGGCGTGAGGATAGGCGTACCGACACACGGATTCGTGACGCGGTACGCAAGTGCTTGCGGCTGCGGGTTCACCCGAATATAATCAAAAGCTTTTCGGCAGACTCTGCTGCGCTCTTTGTCGGGCGGCTTACCGGCCGGGCCTGGTGCTTTCGCGCACCAAGCTGCCTTCCCGGGATCAAGCCAGTCTCTTTCTCAGGGCGCCCGGCTTCTCCCGAATCTGACTGAATTGCCGCGTCCACGCCGACGCGTGGTGTGACATCGAACGGGAACAGGTTACCTATGCCAACCATCAACCAACTCGTGCGCCACGGCCGCAAGGTCGAAATCACGAAGTCCAAGTCACCGGCGATGCAGGGCAGCCCGCAGCGTCGCGGCGTGTGCACCCGTGTCTACACGACGACGCCGAAGAAGCCGAACTCCGCGTTGCGCAAGGTGGCCAAGATCAGGCTCACCAACGGGTTCGAGGTCATCTCCTACATCGGCGGCGAAGGGCACAACCTGCAGGAGCACAGCGTCGTACTCGTGCGCGGCGGCCGGGTCAAGGACCTGCCTGGTGTGCGCTACCACATCGTGCGCGGCTCGCTCGACTTGCAGGGCGTGAAAGACCGCAAGCAGTCGCGTTCGAAGTACGGCGCAAAGCGCCCGAAGAAGGCGTAACGCGTCGCTGTACAGGAATTGTGGCCGGCCTTCGACGCGAAGGGGCCGCGATGTCGTTCGACGGGCTCGCCCGTCGAGTAAGTGGATGGCCCGAATGCGTGGCCTCCGAGGCGGTGGCCGATGGCCGCCGCCAACTGAAGCAAAAGGAAGAGTCAAATGCCTCGTCGTCGCGAAGTCCCCAAGCGCGAGATCCTGCCCGACCCGAAGTTCGGCAGCGTCGATCTCTCGAAGTTCATGAACGTGGTGATGGAGTCGGGCAAGAAGGCCGTGGCCGAACGGATCATCTATGGCGCGCTCGAGCAGGTCGAGAAGAAGTCGGGCAAGGACCCGCTCGAAGTGTTCGTTGTCGCGTTGAACAACGTCAAGCCGATGGTCGAAGTCAAGTCGCGCCGCGTCGGCGGTGCGAACTACCAGGTCCCGGTGGAAGTTCGCCCTGTCCGACGCGTGGCGTTGGCGATGCGCTGGCTGAAGGAGTCGGCCCGCAAGCGCGGCGAGAAGTCGATGGCGCTGCGTCTGGCCAACGAACTGCTCGAGGCCTGCGAAGGCCGCGGCGGCGCGATGAAGAAGCGAGACGAAGTGCACCGGATGGCCGAAGCCAACAAGGCGTTCTCGCACTTCCGCTTCTGAGACTGTCTCTTGTAGTGCCGCCCCGGCGGGTCCACGAGACCGGCCCGGGCCGCTGTTCGCATCTGGAGTGACACCATGTCCCGCAAGACCCCCATCGAGCGCTACCGCAACATCGGTATCTCGGCCCACATCGACGCCGGCAAAACGACGACGACTGAGCGCATCCTCTACTACACCGGGGTGAACCACAAGATCGGCGAAGTGCACGACGGCGCGGCAACGATGGACTGGATGGAGCAGGAACAGGAGCGCGGCATCACCATCACCTCGGCGGCGACGACTTGCTTCTGGAAGGGCATGGACCTTTCCTTCCCTGAACACCGCATCAACATCATCGACACCCCGGGCCACGTGGACTTCACGATCGAGGTCGAGCGCTCGATGCGCGTGCTCGACGGTGCGTGCATGGTCTATTGCGCGGTCGGTGGCGTGCAGCCTCAGTCGGAGACCGTCTGGCGCCAGGCCAACAAGTACAAGGTGCCACGTCTGGCGTTCGTCAACAAGATGGACCGCACGGGCGCGAACTTCCTGAAGGTCTACGAACAGATGAAGGTTCGCCTGAAGGCCAACCCCGTGCCCATCGTGTTGCCGATCGGCGCCGAGGACACCTTCACGGGCGTGATCGACCTCATCAAGATGCGGGCGATCATCTGGGACGACGCTTCGCAGGGCATGAAGTTCGACTACCGGGAGATCCCTGCCGAACTCCTCGAAGAGGCGAAGAAGTGGCGCGACAACATGGTCGAGGCGGCGGCCGAGGCCAGCGAAGAGCTGATGAACAAGTACCTCGAATCGGGTGAACTGAGCGAGGCGGACATCAAGCTCGGAATCCGCACGCGGACCATCGCCGCCGAGATCCAGCCGATGCTGTGCGGCAGCGCGTTCAAGAACAAGGGCGTGCAGCGCATGCTCGACGCGGTGGTCGAGTTCATGCCGTCACCGATCGACGTGCCGCCGGTGCCCGGCCACGACGACGACGACAAGGAAGTGATTCGCCGTGCCGACGACGGCGAGAAATTCGCCGCGCTCGCGTTCAAGCTGATGACAGACCCCTACGTCGGGCAACTGACGTTCGTTCGCGTGTATTCGGGCGTGCTCAAGTCGGGTGACTCGGTCTACAACCCGATCCGTGGCAAGAAGGAGCGCATCGGCCGGATCCTTCAGATGCACGCGAACCAGCGTGAGGAGATCAAGGAGATTCTTGCCGGCGACATCGCCGCCTGCGTGGGCCTGCGCGAAGTGACCACCGGCGAGACCCTGTGCGACCCGACCGCGATCATCACGCTCGAGAAGATGGTCTTCCCGGAGCCCGTGATCTCGCAGGCCGTCGAGCCCAAGACCAAGGCCGACCAGGAGAAGATGGGCATTGCGCTCGGGCGCCTGGCGCAGGAAGATCCATCGTTTCGCGTCAAGACCGACGAGGAGTCGGGCCAGACCATCATCTCGGGCATGGGGGAGCTGCACCTTGAGATCATCGTCGACCGCATGAAGCGCGAGTTCGGCGTCGAAGCGAACGTCGGCAAACCTCAGGTGGCGTACCGCGAAACCATCCGCAGGCCGGTGGCCGACGTCGAAGGCAAGTTCGTTCGCCAGTCGGGCGGCAAGGGCCAGTACGGCCACGTTGTGCTCAAGATCGAGCCGCAGCAGCCGGGTAAGGGCTTCGAATTCGTCGATGCCATCAAGGGCGGCGTCGTACCGCGCGAATTCATTCCGGCGGTCAAGAAGGGCGTCGAAGAGTCGCTCCCGAACGGGGTGCTGGCCGGCTATCCGGTGGTCGACGTGAAGGTGACGCTGACCTTCGGTTCGTACCACGAGGTCGACTCGAACGAGAACGCGTTCAAGATGGCGGCGTCGTTCGGCTTCAAGGACGGCTGCCGTAAGGCCAGCCCGGTGATCCTCGAGCCGATGATGGCGGTCGAGGTCGAGACGCCGGAGGACTATGCGGGCAGTGTGATGGGCGACCTGTCGTCACGCCGCGGCATGGTGCAGGGCATGGACGATATGCCGGGTGGCGGCAAGATCATCAAGGCCGAGGTGCCGCTGTCGGAGATGTTCGGCTACTCGACGACGCTGCGATCGATGAGTCAGGGACGCGCGACCTACACGATGGAGTTCAAGCATTACAGCGAAGCGCCCAAGAACGTTGCGGACGCCATCATCACGGCACGCGGAAAGTAGGGAAGCGATTGCGGGGATCGCCCTTCGCGCTGCCCCGTTCATTGATGGTCTTCGGCATGGGCCCGTCTGCTGCCAGCGGCAGACGAATCAGGACCCTGCCGGAAACCTTAAACCAACCACTGGCATCGCTCTTTAGCAGGAGATTCGAAAATGGCAAAAAGCAAGTTTGAGCGTACCAAGCCGCACGTGAACGTGGGCACGATCGGGCACGTGGACCATGGCAAGACGACGCTGACGGCGGCGATCACG